>Ga0209702_10000139_pt1 | contig 138964 bp, 109 predicted proteins | sample FRY01_FD_187210 | JGI IMG/M metagenome (GOLD analysis project Ga0209702, IMG submission 187210) | Freshwater microbial communities from Lake Fryxell liftoff mats and glacier meltwater in Antarctica - FRY-01 (SPAdes) (version 2) | ecosystem: Environmental > Aquatic > Freshwater > Ice > Glacier...
GGGGCCGGTCTTGTACCGGCCCGAAAGTTTCGGCTGTAATCGACTGAATACACGCGAGAAAAGCAGGGTGGGTACAAGACCCACCCCTACAAGGCCATCACCCAAGCCGGCGAGCTTATTCGCGTGGTCGCGACTTTGCGACCGCCCTACTCACACGTGAAACTACGCGATGCCGAGGTCAGCCGTCGTCGGTCTGGAGGCGCTTAAAATCGGCCTCGGAGTGGCGCTCGGGGACCTGGCCGTCCGCGGGGCCCCACGTGCGGTTGACCTTTCGCGCTCGGACGACGGCCGGCCGGGCGTCGATGGCCTTCGCCCACCGGATGACGTTTTCGTATTCGGCGACGGATAAGAACTCTCTCGCGTCGTAAAGGCGCCCGAGCACGAGCTCGCCGTACCACGGCCAGATGGCCATGTCGGCGATGCTGTAGCTCTCGCCGGCCATAAACGTGCGGTCCGCTAGGTGCCTGTCGAGGACATCGAGCTGCCTCTTCGTCTCCATCGCGAAGCGGTTGATCGCATACGCAATTTTTTCAGGGGCATAGGCGTAGAAGTGACCAAAACCGCCGCCGACGAAGGGGCCCGCGCCCACCTGCCAGAAGAGCCAGCTCAGCGCCTCCTGCCGTTCTGCGGGCGCGGTCGGCATGAAGGCGCCGAAGGTCTCTGCCAAGTGTAGCAAGATCGCGCCGGACTCGAAGATACGCCGGGGCGGTTTCACGCCGTGGTCGGCCATCGCGGGGATCTTCGAGTTTGGGTTGATCTCCACGAACCCGCTGCTGAACTGGTCGCCTTGCAAGATATTGACAGGCCACGCGTCATACTCGGCGTCGTGGCCCGCGGCGAGGAGCTCCTCGAACATCATCGTGACCTTGATGCCGTTGGGCGTCGCCAGCGAATGGAGCTGGAAGCGGTGTTTACCGACAGGCAGGGCCATCTCGTGCGTCGCGCCGGCGACGGGGCGGTTGATATTCGTGAAGGCCCCACCGCTGCCTTGGTCCCAGGTCCACACGGCGGGTGGTTTGTAAGTTTTCTCGTCTGACATCGGGCGCCTCCTGGGTTTTGGCGGCGCCCGGGTCCCACGTCTTTGCGGGAAGGCGGCGCGGCGAAAGGCATAGGCACCAGCCCGCCCTTCGCCTAGCCCGCCTCCATCTCAATCTCGGCTTGGCTACCGCGTCACTATCAGCTCAACCGTGTCGCTGATCGCCCCGCAGCGATTGACGTCCGGTACATAGACATTGAGGAGAAGCGGCCCTGGAACATTGAGGTGCGCGGCGGGGATCGTCGCAGAGAGCGTGGACGCGCCGGAGAGCACAACCTCCAGCCGGTCTGCGCCGACGAGCAACAGCGCGCCCTCGGTAAATCCGTCGCCCGTCAACGAGACGACCACGTCGGTCGTGCCGGCTTTGACTTCGGCCGGTTGGATGGACCGGACCATCGGCTTGTCGAGGACCTGAAAGTCGCTGCTGCATTCGGTCCGCCCTCGCCAGGTGACGCACAGAGGCCCCGTGGCCACAAAACGCGGGACGATGACCTCCAGGATGTGCTCGTCGGCGACGATCTCCGCGGTCTGGTCATCGATGGTCACCGCGCACTCGCCGCGGAACCTACAGCCGCTGGAATCGAAGGCCGTGAGGATCTGGATGCGGGTACCCGTGAGGCCCGTCGTGGGTGAGTACCGGCTCACAAGGAAGGGGAGCTCCTCGGCAGGCGGTGTCGGGGTCTCGGGGGGCGCCTCGGCGGGCGGTGTGGGTGTCTCGGGGGGCGTCTCGACTGTGGCAGGGGGCGTCGCGAGGGGTGTCGCGGTGTGTTCGACGGGACCGTCGCAGGCTGTGAAGAGGCTGGCGACAACGAATGGGGCGAGGATGCGCATGGTAAAACTCCGGATTCGGGTGGGAAAGAGGGCTTGAGGCTTGGAAACGACCTTCCCTATGTGTACCGTGCCGACCATGTCGCAGGAACACACATCCATGCACCACCGATGTGCAAAGATGCACAGCCGATGAATTGGGACGATCTCCGCTTTGTCGCGACGGTCGCGCGTCGCGGCTCGCTTCTGGCTGCGGCGCGTGAGCTGGGGGTTGACCACACGACCGTCGGGCGTCGGGTCGCGGCGGCCGAGGCCGCGCTTGGGATCACCCTCTTTGTCCGCAGCACGGTGTGCTTGTCCCTCACCGCAGACGCAGAGGCGCTCCTCGCGCCACTTCAGGCCGTTGAGGACGCCGTCCACGGGCTCGTCCGCGTGGCTGGCGCTGGTGATGGCGACCTCACAGGCACGGTGAAGGTGACCGCCCCAGAGAGCTTCGGGATCGCCTGGCTTGCGCCTCGCCTGGCCGAGTTCGCGAGGCAGCACCAGGGCCTGCACGTCGAGCTCGATCCGAGCGGGGCCGTGCTGGATCTCTCGCGGCGCGAGGCCGAGATCGCCCTTCGGCATTTTCGGTCCAATGACGCCGCCCTCGTGTCGCGCCACGCCGCCGACGTTGGGCATGGGCTCTACGCGACCAAGACGTATCTCGCGCGTTACCCGGTCCGCGGCCAAGCAGATCTCGCCGGCCGGCCCTTTCTGATGGGTCCTCCGGGCGATCTGGACACCGACTGGCTCCTCACGCTCGCGCCCGACGCGAAGCCTGTCTTTACTTGCGTCGTCGCCGTCGCGCTGGTCGCCGCGGCGCGGACCGGCGCCGGTCTGGCGGTCTTGCCGCGATTCTTGGGCGACGCCGAGCCGGACCTCGTGCATCTGCCTATGCCAAACGAGCCGCGCCAGGCCCTCTGGCTTCACGTCCATCGCGATCTGCGCAAGACTCCGCGTGTGCGCGCCGTCCTCGACTATCTGTCCGACACCCTGACGAGCCAAAAGGCTGACCTGCGTGGGCGTTGAGTTTTATAGCACACACTTATTGTGAGCACATGCGAGGAGCGACCGAGCTAGCCCCGCCCGTGACAAAGCCCTGGAGTCACATCATGTCGTGGAGTCGGGCGCCTGACGGGATCCTCGTTGAGCTGTGCTCACCGATCGGCGGATAAGTCTCGGTTGTCGGGGCTACGCCGTTGCGCGCCAGATGAGACGGTCCACGTCTCGGGCGTCGTGTCGCCTTGACACGCTCGTGGTCCGTTCCAACACTGCGTGCCACGCCGTCAGAGGCGTTTTCCCTCGAACACCGCATCCTCGAAGGCCAATTCCCATGCCAGAAATCGTCGTTCATCACCTGGAACACTCGCGCTCGCAGCGCATCCTCTGGCTCTTGGAAGAGCTCGGCCTGCCGTATCGCATTGAGATCCACAAAAGAGATCCGAAGACGATGCGCGCGACGGACACGCTTCGGGCGGTGCATCCCCTAGGCCGGGCCCCTGTGATTACTGTCGACGGTCGCGTCTTTGCCGAGTCGGGTGCCATCATCGAGACCCTCATCGAGCGCTTTGGCGAGGGCCGTCTACGCCCTACAAGTGATGAAGACCGTTGGGAATATCGCTACTGGATGCACTACGCGGAGGGCTCGCTGATGACCCCCCTCTTCGTGACGCTGATCGTCGATCAGATCAGAAAGGCGCCGGTGCCTTTCTTTGTCAAGCCGATCACCAAGGCCATCGCTAAAAACGTCAATGCGAGCTACGCCGCACCCGAGGTCCTAAACCATGTCACTTTCATCAACAACTACTTGAAGGGAAAGACCTGGCTCGTGGGCGAGGCCCTGTCCGGCGCCGACATCCAGATGAGTTATCCCCTTGAGGCTCTCATGGCCCGAGCCGGCAGCAAGCTCGGGGATGTCTCGAATATTCTGGCGTACGTCGCGCGCATCCAAGCGAGCCCCGGCTACCTGCGGGCGCGTGACAAGGTCGGTACTTTCGGAGTGCCCGGCTGAGGGACGCGCGATCTTCGTCGCTGGCAGCGGCCCGGTAGGCTCACCGCCGAGCTTGAGCGGCTGGTCGCGGCGATCCATCGGCGTTCGAAGACGATGACCCAGGTCCTCGACAAAAAATCATCTATTCGCGGCTTCTTAGGCTCGAGCGTCGCCGGCGGGCGAGCACAAAAACCCCAAGAACGAGGCCGAACAAGGGCCAGCCCATGGGAGCGGGGTCAGCGGAGCCGCAGCCGGCCTTGTCTCCGCTGACCCCGCCGGAGACGTCACCGCCGCCCGTATTCGGAGCGCTCTCCTGCACGTCCAGCGGGGGAGGGTCTCGCTCCGGATCAGCCTCGGGCTGTGGCTCCGGCCCGGGCTCAGGCTCAACCTCAACCTCGCAGGTCGGGCCCTCGTCGGTCAGTCCATCACAGTTGTTGTCTAGACCGTCGCACCGTTCGTCCTGCGAGGCCCCGGGGAGGGCTGAGCAGGCCGCCTGACCGTTCGGTTGGCAAGCGATAGTGCCACTTCGCCTGCACTCGCCGAGCCCCGCGTCGCACGCCTCGCCGACCCCGAGGTCCTCGTCGGTGTCCCCGTCGCAGTCGTTGTCGCGGCCATCACACAGCTCGTCCGAGGGCGCCAGCGGCGCGGCGGTACAGATGAGCGCGCCGTCCTGTCCGCAGCGCGTGGTCCCAGCGCTTACGCACGCGCCGACGCCCACCTCGCAGGGAAGTTGGACGTCGAAGTCCTCGTCCGTCTCCCCGTCGCAGTCGTCATCGAGGTCGTTGCATATCTCTGTCCCGGCAACCCCCGGCGCGGCGGTGCAGCCACCCGCGCCGTCGTCTCCGCAGACGACCACGCCCGCAGTTTGGCATATTCCGAGGCCGGCCGTGCAGGCGTCACCTAGGGCGAAGTCCTCATCGGTGTCGCCATCGCAGTCGTTATCGATGCCGTCGCAGCGCTCCGCGGTGGGTGTGCCGGTGGCGGCGTCGCACGCGACCGCGCCATTTTCACCACAACCCAATATCCCGTCCCTAGCGCACGCGCCGACACCAGCCGAACAGGCCGCGCCGAGGTCAAAGCCGTTGTCGGTGGTACCGTCACAGTCGTCGTCGCGGCCATCGCACTGCTCGATATCGTCGGGCGAGATAGCATCCGAGGTGTCGTCACAGTCGTCGTCGTTCGTCACCCAGCCGTCGACGACTGGGCAAATAGGCGCCGCCTCGCCGGCGCCGAAGCCGTCACCATCGGCGTCGCGGAAGAGGGCCGGGCCAAAATCTACGGTCACGGCCTGAAATGGCGCGACGCTGAGCCCCGTGAGAGTGACTCGATCGATGATCCAGCCCTCACCGCCGGCGTACATGTCCGTGCCGATGCGCCACCCGAGCAGGATGGTCCGTCCGGCGAGGGCCGTGCCGAGGTCTAGAGTCAGGGATTGAAGCGCAGGGTAGTCGGGACTCTCGCCGACAAAGGCCACCCGGTTTGAGAGAGCATTCAAAGAGTTGACCGCGATCCGACCGGGGTATGGCACGGTCGCATAGGTCGAGACGTCACGCCAGGAATTGCCATTGTCGAGGCTGATCTCGACGACGCCGCCGTCGAAATACTTCGGCGTGCTGCCTGGTTGGTACTCAAAAGACCATGCTTGCTCCCAGCTCACCGTAAGGGGGGCTCCGCTGCCGACTCGCAGCGCGGGGGAGGTGAGCCGCGCGTTCGTCGCTCGATCGAGGTCCCGCCCGCGCGCTGCGTGGGTGCCGTCGGCCGCCAGCTCTCGCTCCCAGACGCCCGCCGAGCCGTTCGCAGACCAGCCGCTACCCGGGGTCTCAAAGTCCTCGGTCGCGCTCGCGGCGGGTGTGACTCGGTGGTTCGCGGCGACCTCGAACATGCGCGTGACCGCGCCGTCGCATAGGTCGGCGCTCTCGAAAGTGGCCGCGACCGCGACGTTGATCGGGACAGTCAGATCGCTGGCCAGCGCGATCGCCACGCTGAGCTCGAACTCTTCGCCCGGGTCTATCCGTGGGAGCGCGATGGCCGTGTCGTCGGCCAAGAGCACGGCGTTCTGGCTCGTCACCAGCCTTAGGTTCGCGCCTTCAAGGGCCGCGGGGCCGTCGTTGACGAGCCGAATGGACAGATGCCCCTCCTCACCCGCGTCGAGCTGGCCATCGCCGTCACAGCTGGCGGTATCATCGGCGAGGGTCACGCTGGCGATCGTCGGGTTTGCGGCCAGCGAGAAGTCTTCTACGACCCCATCCATTGTGGCGAGGGCCCGATGGGGAGCGACCGCGCAGCTGCCGGCACCTCGCTCGGCGAAGCCACCCGCGAGGGCGACCCAGTCGTCGCGGTCACGCGCCTTCGCGGCGAGCAGGACCGCGTCGCGTTGCTCAAGAAAATCAGGGTCTATCGGGGCGAGGTTCATGCCCGCGACCACATAGTCCGACATGCGTCGACGTGCATTTTCATATGCCAAACGTCGGGCGCCGCCTTGGCCATGATCTTCAATAAGGGTCATATAAGCCTGCCAGAGCATCGACGCCCAGACCTCGCCAGCCCGATGGGGCAAGGTATTTGCGCCACCCGCGTAGGCGTTTCGTGGGGCGGTCGTTGGGAGCACGGCGGCCTGTTGGACATGTGTGAAGGTGAGGGGGTTGCGATCGAGGCGCGCCGAGTATGGATAGCGACGAATGCCATAGTAGCCAGGGTCCTGCGAGACCCCGGGTGTCGAGAAGATGCCAACGGCATAAGTGCCTTGCGGATCGTCCTGTCCCTCATAGAGCATATGTAGCGCCGCGAAGTCGGCCCAGCCCTCGCTCTGGGCGAGACACTGATAGGACCGGCAATAAACAAGGCGGATGTGCAGCTGGTGAGTCCACTCATGGGCGATAATTGCCGCATCGAGGGTCCCCGGTCGTGTCGATGGTGGCGTACGCACGAGGCGCCCGCTAGTCGGCCCCGTCGCGAGCTCGGCTCGGAGCGCTGTCGCGTGTTCGAAGCTGAGGGAGACCGTCGGAATGTCAATTCCCGCGCCAGCCATCGAAGGCAACGCGCCAGACGTCGTGTTCGCGATGATGACGCCGACCGCGCCGGCGTCTAGGGCCCGGGTGGCCTTCTGTGCGAAGGTACAGGTCCCGCGGTCAATCAATACGATAGCGCCCGAGACGTCGTTTGTGATGCTCTCGCACGCGTCCGCCGTCGAGACCCCACCGCCGTCAATCGCGGCGACGAAGGGACCACTCACATCAAAGATTTGAGGTCCAAAGGACGCCGAGCCCGCCGGCGCGAACTGCGACTTGCCCGTCTCAACGCGTGCTTGCGACGGTACAGGCCAGTTGCCGACCTGGAGCCGCGGGGAGCCTCCATCACCGGGCGTCGTCATGCTCGCATTTTGCGCCAGCGCGTAGTCCTGCGCCTCGCCGATCATGCGGTCATTCTGTAGGCCGCCGCGGCCGAAATTGCTTTGCTGCGCGTTGCCGTTGCGCTCGGTAAATCCCGAGTTGTAGTACCAGTCGTGCATCCAATTTGACACATGGAACATCGTCAGCGCGGAGGCGTTCAGCTGCTCGGGCGTGGCGTCGGCGGCTGCGTCCGGGTCGTACAGGTAGTCGAAGATGTTGGTCGAGGTCGCGGCGGTCCGGATGTCGCCGGTGCTGAAGCCGTTGGGCGACGCGAGGTCGAGGTAGGCGTCGATGTGGTTGCCCGTCGTCACGGAGGCGTTGGCGGCCAGCCAGGGGTCCGAGCCGCCCTGGGGGTTGACGTTGAAGGGCGTGAGCGCGACGAGCTCTGGGCTCACAGAGGCGGGGACGCTGCCATCGGGTTGGCCCGTCGGGTGGGGATGAAAGTCGGCATGGGGACCAGCCATGGGGCGCAGGTCGTCATCGATCCAGAGGCGCATCTCGGCGTCGTGGACGAGGTCGCGTCGCATCAGGATGGCCCCGTCGCTGGCGGAGATGATGTAGTTGTAGGCGAGGAAGGTCGTGTCGCCCGGGACCTCGCTGTCGACCTCGACCTCATTGGCCAAGCGGAGCCCGGCGTCCGAGTTGTACCAGATGAGGCGCACGCGTGCCTCAGCGCGGAAGGTGATGCCGGTGGCCAGCTCGGCCAGGGGGGTCAGGTCGAAGGCCTCATAGGCGCCCTCGCGCGGGCCGGCGCTGTCGAGCATGGCCGGCGCGAACGGCGTCGCCCACAGATCGCTGAGCGTCGTCGCGAGGGCCTCGTCGGCGCCGAATTTCAGGCGCTCCCGTTCGATCGGTGGCGGGGCAGGTGCGCCAACCAGCTCCGCGAGCCGGCCATCTGGCGTCAAGAGCACAGTGATCGTCAAAGGGTGCACGATCACTCCGTCCACATATTGGGTCACGCCGACGAGGCGCCCCTTTCCAAGCGGATGGTCGTGCTTGACCACGAGCTGATTCATCGTGCGGGCTGGAAAGAGGCGCGCCAGATGCCAGAGCGCGACCTCACTGGGCTTGAGGCCGAGAGGCGGGATCGCGTTGGACCGGGACCCAAAGGCGTCGACCGCATTTGTTGGGGGCCTGGCGTCACCCGCGCTAGGGCTCGGGTCTGCGGGCGGATCGTCGCTGGCTCGGCCGTTCGAGAGGGCCACAGTCAGCGAGAGCGCGACCCCAAAAAAGACGGTGGCGACGCTGCGCCAAGATTTGGTCGGACCCATAAAAGACCTGCTCCGCGGGGACGTTGCGCCTAAAAGGGAGCGTGACGATGTCCCCTTGAGGCTTCAAGGTCCCCCGCGAGAGTTGTGGTGTCAACCGTAAGAAGTGTAAACACCATCCGCGGTTTGTGTCGACCGGGACTCAGCTCAAGTCGGTGCTCGACTCGCCAGAGGTCACGAATCCGTGGCGTGGCGGTCAGGCGGCGGAGAGGGCCGCCATATGCCAAGCGATGTGTTCGTCGATAAAGCTGCCGATAAAGTAATAGCTGTGGTCGTAGCCGGGCTGGATGCGGATCGTGAGAGGTCGGCCGGCCTTGTCGCACGCCGCCGCGAAGAGCTCGGGTTTAAGCTGGTTTTTCCAAAAACCGTCGGCGTCGCCTTGGTCGATAAGGATCGGCAGGTCTGAGGTCGAGGTCTGCGCCAACTGGCTGGCGTCCCACGCGGCCCATCGCGCGCGGTCGGCCCCGAGATAAGCCGTGAAGGCCTTTTCACCCCAAGGGACCTCCATCGGGGCGGCGATTGGCGCGAAGGCCGACACGCTCGCGTATTGCCCAGGGCACCGGAGGGCCGCCACGAGTGCGCCGTGGCCGCCCATCGAGTGGCCGAAGATCGACTGGCGGCCATTTGTAGGAAAGTGCACCGCGATGAGAGCCGGCAATTCCTGGGTGATGTAGTCAAACATCTGAAAATTCGCGGCCCAAGGCGCTTCGGTGGCGTTTAGGTAAAAGCCTGCGCCTTGACCGAGGTCGTCGGCCGAGTCATTCGCGATATCCTGGCCGCGCGGGCTGGTGTCGGGGGCCACGATGATGATCCCGTGTTCGGCGGCGGCGCGCTGGGCGCCGGCCTTCGTGATGAAGTTCTGCTCGGTGCAGGTGAGGCCGCTGAGCCAATAGAGCACGGGGCAGGGGCCCTCGGCGGCCGCCGGTGGGAGGTAGACTCCGACGCGCATAGTCGACCCGACGGTCGTGGCGTCGTGTTCGATGACGTGCTGCCAGCCGCCGAAGGAGGCGCGGCGTTCGATGGTTCTCATAGCATGACCTTGGGCAAGTGGCGGTGATAGGCAGCGCGCTAGCAAGGGGGCGGCCCCGTCGCGACCGACGGGGCCTTCGCGAGACCCGCTCTAGAAGTGGATGACCGTGCGGAGGGATTTGCCGTCATGCATGAGATCGAAGGCCTCATTGATCTTTTCCAGCGGCAGATTGTGGGTGATGAAAGGGTCCAGATCGAGCTCGCCTCGCATTGAGGCCTCGACCATGCCCGGCAGCTCGGTGCGGCCGCGGACGCCGCCGAAGGCCGAACCGCGCCATACCCGCCCGGTCACAAGCTGGAAGGGACGCGTCGAGATCTCTTTCCCAGCGCCGGCCACGCCGATAATGATGCTCTCGCCCCAGCCCTTGTGGCAACACTCTAGCGCAGACCGCATGACATCGACATTGCCAATACACTCGAAGCTAAAGTCCACGCCGCCATCGGTGAGTTTGACAATTACGTCCTGGATAGGCTCTGCGTGATCGCGCGGGTTGATGCAGTCGGTCGCGCCGAGGCTCTTCGCGAGATTGAATTTGTCGGGGTTGATGTCGATGCCAATGATGCGGCTGGCGCCGGCCTTCTTGGCGGCCATAATGACCGCCAGGCCGATGCCGCCGAGGCCGAACGCGGCGACGGTGTCACCGGCCTTGACCTTGGCGGTGTTGTTGACGGCGCCGATACCGGTCGTGACCCCGCAGCCGAGGAGGCAGACCTTTTCGAGGGGGGCGTCCGGGTGGATCTTCGCGAGGGAGATCTCAGGCAGGACCGTGTATTCGCTGAAGGTGCTGCAGCCCATGTAGTGGTAGATGGGCTTGCCTTCGTAGGAAAAGCGCGTCGTGCCGTCGGGCATCAGACCCTTGCCTTGTGTCGCGCGGACGGCCTGACAGAGGTTTGTTTTCCCGGACTTGCAGAATTTGCACTCGCGGCATTCAGCCGTGTACAGTGGGATCACGTGGTCGCCCGGCGCGAGGCTCGTGACGCCCTCGCCGATCTCGACCACGATGCCACCGCCCTCGTGACCTAGGACGCTCGGGAAGATGCCCTCGGGGTCATCGCCGCTCAGCGTGAAGGCGTCCGTGTGGCAGACGCCGGTGTGCGTGATGCGGACGAGGACCTCGCCCTTTTGCGGGGGCGCGACGTCGATCTCGACGATCTGGAGTGGTTTTCCGGCCTCAAAGGCGACTGCTGCGCGGCTCTTCATGATTTGCTCTCTTGGGACCTCTCGGGTCCCGCGTCTGGGACCACCGTTTTAGCGGCTCGACCCGGTGTCGTCAATCGCGCCGTGGATTCAGGCGGTCATGCACAACGTCTCGCGCCGGGGCTGGTCTGCGCGGTCGGTCAAGGGGTCGGCGTCGCCGCGTCGAGCCTCTCGATTTGCCAAATGATCTCGGTAGTCTCGATCGGGCAGATCGCGCGATAGGCGAATCTGTCGCCCACATGAAGCCACTGTGCCTCCCCCGGAGACGTGTCATCGAGGGTGACCTGGAGGCCGTCATCGGTCAACAGCGACGCGGTCTGCGTGCGGTCTGACGCGACGCAATGTGATTTGAGTTGTATGTATAGAAGGTCGCCGAGGCTCTCGACGCGCGCGCTGATGTCTTCAAAGAGCCGACCTCGCTCGGAGCGTTTCGTGGGGGTGAAGGTCCGGCTCTTTTCGAAAGACATGGCTCTCATCAATGACGCCGCCTCTTCCTCGCCCTCGACTTTGATCTCGAGGGGGCGCGGATCCCCTTTGGCCGCCGGCGCGTCGTCGTTCGACACCCGGTGAACCTCCACGCGTATCCGGTCGATGCGGCTAGGCATGTCATGGAAGGTCGCGGTGACGATGCGTTTTTCGCCAGGGTATAGGGGCGGCACGGTCTCGCTGACGGCGTCCCAACGGATGCGGGTATCGGAGCCGTGTCTGTCGAGGGTGAGCCGGAGTTTAAGCTCGGTGATTGGCGCGTCGGATTTCGACTCGATCTCGAACGCGACGTGAAGGGAAGACTTCGGGAATCCGGGTTCGGCGCGCCTCAGCATGACCCGCCGAGCCTGGACCATCACCCGCGCGTCAGAGGTCACCTCGGCAGGGATCGCGACAAAGACCGGGTCTTCTGGCCTGGCGGTCGCGGTCGCGGTCGGGATGTCGGCGACTACGGGTTCGACCACATCCGTCTTCGACTTGAGGCTGAGGGCCACGAGGACCCAGAAGCCGGCCCCCACGAGGACCCCCATCAACGCAAGAAGCGCGCGGTTTCGCATGCCGTTGGGCTTGGTCGGCGCCTTCGTTCCTTGATTCGCGGGGATCGCGAGCGCGGCCACGAGCTCTGCTTTGGCGATCGCCGCGGAGGCGGGCCTGTCACGCGGCTCGGGGGCCAGCAGCGCCTCGAGCCACCTCACGACCGGGCTCGGCAGGCTGACGACAGCCCGGATGTCTAGCCGCAGCCCGTCGCTCGGCAGGGTCGTCGGCTGGTGCCCGGAGGCGAGGTGCACGAGGGTCGCCCCAAGCGCATAGAGGTCTGACTGCGGGCTGGCGCGCCCCATCAGCTGCTCTGCCGGCATATAGCCATGCGTGCCGACGATGGTCGATTCGCCCCCGCCTGGGGTTGATAGCTGCGCCTTCACCGCGCCAAAATCGATCACATGGACTCGGTCAGCGCTGTCGAGCAGGATATTCGACGGTTTAAGGTCCCGATGGATGATGGGCGGTAGGCGCACGTGAAGCCATGAGAGGATATCGAGCAGCTGAAATGCGATCGCTGAAAACCCAGTCAGATCAAAAACTTTACCTGCTTTCATCGCCTCCGCGAGCGACGGCGCATCCACCCATGTCTGGACGAGGAAGAATTCCACGGAACCTGCGGCATCCCTCTCCTCAAAGGCGTCGAGGAATCGCGGAATCGACGGGTGGTCGAGGCCCTTGAGCGTCCGGGCCTCTCGCTCGAAGAGCTCGATCTCCTTCCACGTCTCGGCTGTCTTGAGGACGAGCTGTTTGACGACCACACGCCTATTGGTGCGCAGGTCCGTCGCCAACCATGTCACGGCCTGTCCACCCCCGCCGAGGCGTCGATCGATCTCATAGTCGCGGATGCGCTGGTGGGGCCCGAGTTCGTTGCTCATGCCCCCACTATCAGGAGGGGCTTGGCGTCCGTCAAGTGCCACCCAGTCGCCGTCGACGGCGGTCGGGGTTGTTGCCGTGGGGTCCGAGCTCCTCGGCGGGATTCCACGCGTCAACCTTGACGCACGCGTTACGGTTCCTACCGATGCTGCCCCGCGGCTCTGCCGCTCGCCGGAGACGACACCACACGATGGACGCATACCGCCCTCAAATCGCGATGGTTGCCGAAGTTCTTTCAAGACTTGGCGCGAAACGCGCGCCGCGCGCGGACGAGACCGCGCTCCTAAGAGCCAGCCTCTCTCTGGAACCCGATGAGGCCGGTCGCCTCGCGCTCCCGGCGCTGTTGCAGGCCGCTGGCGCGCAGTCCGGCGTCGACGTCTGGCGCCTTCAGCTCTGTGCTGACGACGTCGTCGGTGTCGTCCGGCGCAACGGTCCAATCGCGACGTTACTACCCGAGCGTCGCGGTTTCGCGGTGATCGAGGGGGCCACCTTCGGGCGCGTCAAGGTCACGTCGCTCGGGTCCGGGGGCGAACGGACGACCAGCCGCATGTCGGCGAGTGGGCTCGCTGATATGCTCGGGCTGTCCTCCGCGAAGGCCACCGGCGAGTGGCTGTCCTGTCGCTCTCGGATGCCTCTCGACGACCTCGCCACGAAGCGCGGGGCCATGCGCTCCGTCACCCCGCTTAAGCGAATCTGGTATCTGTCGCTGCTCGAGCTGCGCGATCTCCGCTCGGCCCTAGTCTATGCCGTTGGTATCAGTCTCTTGTCCCTCGCGGTGCCTCTGACCGTGCAGATGCTCATCTCGCAGGCGTTGGCCGGCGTGCTCTGGCAACCGGCGATCATCTTGACGGTCATCCTGACCCTGACCCTTGGTTTTCGGGCCTTTTTACAGGCCTGCGAGACATTACTCATCGAATCCGTGTCGCGTCGCATCTTCGTCCGCGTTGCGCGCGACTTTGTCGCCCGCATCGTCACGCTCGGTCCGCGACGCGGTCAAGGTCTAAGTCCACGGCTGGCTGCGCATCGAATATTTGATGGTGCGAAGATCGAAAAGGGTATCGCGGCCATCGCTTACGATGGTTTCGCCGGCATTCTCACCATTATCGCGACGGTGACCCTTCTAACGATCTACCATCCTCTATTCGCGCTCGCAGCCTTCCTTGTCATCGTCTTCGCCATCGCGATCGTCATGATTCCCGCCCGCCGTGCCATTCGTTTCGCGATCTACGAATCGAAGGCGAAGCACGCCCTCGCCGTTGAGATCGATCACCTCGGCGTTCGTCCGGATCTCTTCGCGGGGCTCCCCGCGGGTGATTTCGCCAAGGCTGAGATCGAGTATCTCTTGGGCAAGTGGACCAGCGCCCGTCACGCTCATTTCCGGGTGTACTTTAAACAGTTTCTCGGCTTCGTGATCGTGCAAGTCTTCGCGAGCGCCATGCTCCTCGTGATCGGCGCTTGGCTCATCTTCATCGGCGAGCTCACAGTCGGCCAGCTCGTTGCCGGCGAGCTTATGATGACCGCCGCCCTTGTCGGCGTATCGCGCTTTGCGACCCTCTTGCCGAAACTCTATGACGTCCTCGCTGCAATCGACAAGGTCGGCGAAGTCTTGGATCTCCCGAAACGGGCCGAGGGTGGGCTCACCCTGCCCGGCGCCCCGGTGTCGCTGTACCTCGGCAATGGCGTGGCTGGCAACAGCGTGGAGATTCCAGCCGGCGCCCGACTCCTCATGGCCGGAGAGCCTGACGCGCTTGAGGCTGTCTGCCGGGGCCTCAACGAAGGGGGCGCGCACCTTCATATCGATGGTCGCGCCGCGTCCAGCTATCGAATGTCTGCGCTCGGCGAGCGGGTCTGTTGGGTCGACGAACCCTTCACGGTGCCCGGGACCCTCTTGACGAACCTGCGTATCGTCGCGCCGACCCTTCGGGAGAGCGAGGCGGCTGACATCCTCGCCGCCGTCGGATTCGATATCAACGCAATGCCACTTGGGGTGCTGACTGAGGTCCGCGCTGACGGGGACGGGCTCTCTCGTGCCGAGCGTGTGCGCCTCACCCTAGCCCGAGCCATCGTCTCACGGCCCGCAGTGCTCGCGATCGATGGGATCTTGGATCGCCTCTCTCGTGCCGAGCGCCATAGAATTATCGAGCTTATCTCTGGTCCGACGGAGTCCTGTCCTTGGACCCTGCTCGTCGTCTCCGCCGACCCCGAGGTGGCAGGGTTACTTAATGGCGCCGTCGCCGCACAAGCCAACGGCGCGTTCGCTTGGACTTCGCCCGCACGAGGTGGCGCATGACCCGCCCCAAGCTCCGCCTGCCGAGCTCTGGCGGATCAAAGGCCTTCCACGGCCGTGACCTAGACTCCCCGACCCCTCTCGATGTCTTCCCGGTAAGCACTGTGTTGGGTGCGGATGCCCCTCGAAGCTACGTGGACGACCTGTCCTCCACCCCAAGAACCGCTCGTCGAGCGGGTCGGCTGCTCGCATCGATGCTCGTGCTCGGATTCTTGGCCATTCTCTTTCTTCCTTGGCAGCAAAACATCAGCGCCCAGGGGCAGGTCGTCGCCCTCGACCCAGAACAGCGCGAACAGCGCATTGCGGCACCGATCAAAGGTCAGGCCGTCCACTGGCACGTCCAGGAGGGCCAGCTTGTTGAAAAAGGGCAGCTCCTCGTCGAGATGGCCGACGTTGATCCCGCCTACGCCGAGCGACTCGCACTCAAGCGCGAGGCCGCTCAACAAAAGATTGACGCTCAGGCCCGACAGGTCCTGATGTACGAAGGGCAGGTCGAGTCGTTCAAGCAGGCTCTGGCTATGACGCGCGAGTCGGTCGTGCTGCGCGTCGACGCCGCCGATCAGAAAGTTATTGCAGCACAACAGAAGCTCCGTGCATCGAAGCAAGGGCGCCGGGTCGCAAAGTTACAAGATGACCGGATGCGCCAGCTTCAGGCCGAGGGCCTATCGTCGAACCGGGACCTCGAGGTAGCCGAACTCAGCCGCCTCACGGCCGGCAATCAGGTCGGGATCGAGGCGGCTGCGGTTAGCGAAGCGCGGGCGAATAGGGAGGCTGCTAAGGCCGACGGGATCCGCGTGGTCGCCGAAGCCGAGGCGAAGATCGCCTCGTCCGAAGCATCGCTCAGCAAGTCTCGCAGCGAGCTCGCCGCAGCCCAGTCCGACATCCTGTCGCTTGACAGCGAGATATCTCGCCAAGATGCGCGTTTCGTCCGAGCACCTCGGCGTGCTTGGGTGATGCGAATCGCGGGCCAGGTCGATGGCGCTATCTACGACATCGGCGGCCTCCTCGCGGTCCTCGCGCCAGATACGACTGATCGCGCGGTCGCCCTCAAGATCGCCGGCAACGACGCGCCTATCGTCCATCTCGGTTCACGCGTTCAGCTGCAGTTCGAGGGTTGGCCGGCGGTCTTCTTCTCCGGCTGGCCCGAGCTCTCGTCTGGTACTTTTTCCGGTATCGTTCACGCGATGGACCCCCTGGCGCAGGCGGACGGATCGTTTCGCGCGCTGGTCGTCGCCGACCCCGCCTTGGGACCTTGGCCCGACCCAATGGCTCTGCGACAGGGGGTCCGCGTGCGGGCCTGGGTCCTCGGCGAGAGGGTCCCGCTTGGCTACGAATTGTGGCGTGTATTCAACGGCTTCCCGCTTGATATGCCGACGATGCAGGTCAAGGACGGCGGAGTCGATCACGTGCAGATGTACGAGGACGCGCCGAAGGGCAAGAAATGAATCCGGCGCCGCGGTCTGTCATCGCGTTCGTCTCATTCGCCTCGTCGCTCGTCCTTGGGGCCAGCGCCCTTGCGGCTCCCGAGCCGTCTGACCCCTACGGCGTCCTCGGGGGCATGAGGCAGGCTGTAGACCTCAGCCAGGCCCAAAGCTGGCTTGACGCCGTGCAAGTTGAACACCCCGCGATTGTGGCCGCCTCCTTGCGCCTTCAGGCGGCCCAGTCGCGCGCAGAAGGGGCGCGAGGCGTCTTTGACTTCAATCTCGCAGCGAAAGGTGGACTGACCCCCCTCGGCAAATATGACGAGGCCAACGCGTCCCTTGGATTCGAGCAGCCTACGCCGCTCTGGGGCTTCAAGATCGGCGGCGGCTACCGCGTCGGTGAAGACTATCCCACTTACAAGGGTGGGAACGTGACAGGTTCGGGCGGCGAGCTCTATTTGGATTTGCTGCTGCCCTTGTGGAAAGACCGCGATATCGATAGCCGTCGCTTTAAGGTCGCGAACGCCGACATCAAGCGAGATGGCGAGCGGATCAAGGCCGATATGAAGGCCCTCGAGGTCTCGGTCAAGGCCGTCTCCGCTTTCTGGGTCGCCGTCGAACGGCAATGGGAGCTGCGCATCGCCGAGCGCCTCCTCGAGCTCGCGACGGTGCGCGAGGCGCAGGTCGATGGCCGCATCCGGACGGGACAGCTGGCCGAGATCTCCCGCGTCGATAACTTGAGGCTCGTGCTTGACCGGCGCGGTAAGGTCGCGAAGGCGCGGGCGGCGGTCGCGAAGGCCTTGGCCGACCTAAAGGTGTTCTTCATCGAGGCTACGGGCGTTCCGGAATTGCCGACCGCCCTGCCGACAGTCGATGTGCCTCTGGTCGCGGTCCGCGCGGCGATGCGGAAGTCGGCCATCGCGGATCGGCCTGATATGGCCCTGTGGGGACAGCTGAGGGCGCAGCTCGAGCTCCAGCTGCGCGCGGCCGATAATGCCAAAAATCCAAAATTGGACGTCAAGATGTGGGCTCGGCAAGACGTCGGGGACAAACGCTCACTCGGGCTCGGACAGCAGACCGTCATGGCCACCGAGGTCGGCGTCGGCCTGGAGTTTGGGCTGCCGGTCCAGCAGCGCGAGGCCGACGGCGAGATAGCCGCCATCTCCGCGGAGTTGCGGGCTCTTGCTGAGGATCTGAAGCTGGCCACGCTGACCCTTGATGCGGGCTTTGACGGCATCTTCGCGGAGATCGACGCCCTCGCCGAGATGGCTCGTTTCGCCGAGGGTGCCTATCAGGCTGCCATCGTGTTGGCACAGGCCGAGCGACGCGCTTTCGACCTCGGCCAGAGCACGCTCGTGATCGTCAACGTGCGCGAGGAAGCGACGGCCAGCGCCGCGATGTCCCTCGTGGATGCCCGCCTAGACCTCATCATCGCGACCGCCAAAGCGCAGGCGTTTGCCGGGAGACGCCCGAGGCTGATGCCGGAATAGTCGCGCGTTCCCCAACCAGCGACGGCATCCGGCGTGGGCGAGGGGGGCGTGAAGACCCAGCTCGTGTGTGTCATTTCGCCCATCGGCTTTGTCCGACCATCACTCAAGCGCCGCGCGTAAGCCCCCAGTGACGGCCGCGTTGGCGCGTGTCCGGGGTTCTTGCCCTTCCCCGAGGGGTCCGGCACGGTCCTTGCTCTGCACAGGTGCGCAAGTTGCACCCCGCCCTCGCAGGAGTAGCGCATGAGACAGATTATCATCCTCGGCGCCGGAACAGCCGGCTCCTTGATGGCCAACAAGCTACGCCGAGCACTCCCGGCCGATACGTGGGCTATCACCGTCCTCGACCGCGACGATCGTCACATTTACCAGCCGGGGCTGCTCTTTGTACCCTTCGGAGACATGGACCCGGCGCGCCTCGTCCGCGCCCGTGCGACGACCATGCCCGAAGGCGTGACCCTCCGCCTCGGCGGCATCGAGACAATCGACCCTGAGACCAAGGCTGTCCGCCTAAACGACGGAACGACGTTGTCGTGGGATATTCTCATTGTCGCGACCGGCACGCGCCTCGTCCCCGAAGAGACGCCCGGTCTCACCGGGCCGGGGTGGTACGCACACGCTGGCCCGGTGCCAGCCTCCATGTTCGACTTCTATAGCCTCGAGGGTGCGACAGCCCTCCGGGGGGCGCTTGAGAAGCTCGAAGCGGGCCGCCTCGTCGTCAACTTCATTGATGTACCAATCAAGTGTCCGGTGGCGCCTCTTGAATTTGCCTTTTTGGCAGATGCATTTCTGACAAAAAAGGGTCGTCGGTCGTCGGTCGAGATCGTCTTCGCGACGCCGCTCGACGGGGCGTTCACAAAGCCTAAAGCTTCGTTGTTGTTGGGAGAAATGATGGACGAGCGCGGTATCCGCGTCGAGCCGAACTTCGCGATCGCCGAGGTCGACGGTCAAAACCGGACCCTCACGAGCTACGACGGTCGTACCCTCGACTTCTCGCTGTTTGTCACCGTGCCCCTCCACGCGGGCGCTGAGATCATCGCGACCTCGGGTCTTGGCGACTCGCAAGGGTTCGTGCCGACCGACAAGCACACGCTGCAATCCACAAAATTCCCCCACGTCTTCGCCCTCGGCGATGGGACAAATCTGCCGACGTCCAAGGCCGGCTCGGTCGCTCATTTCCAAGGCGACGTGCTCGTCCGGAACATCGAGCGCTTTATCCGTGGTGAGGCGTTGGGCGCCGACTTCGATGGTCACGCCAACTGCTTTATCGAGACCGGTTTTGACAAGGCGATGCTCATCGACTTCAACTACGACACCGAGCCTCTCCCCGGGCGCTACCCGCTGCCCGGCATTGGGCCCTTTACCCTCTTGGAGGAGAGCCGGATGAACCATATTGGCAAACTCGGGTTCGAGTGGGTCTACTGGAACATGTTGGTCGCGGGCCATGACCTCCCAATCGATCATCGCATGGTGATGGCTGGGAAGTGGGCCTGAGATCTGACCTGCCGAGTCACGCGCCAATGAACATGGAGATGCAAGCAATGACACATTCGGACACGAACGCCCGCGTTGAGGCGAAACTGGATCGACTGCTCGCCCAGATGGAGCGTCTTGAGGCGCGCCAGAAGGCCGTGGATGATCTCTTGGAGATCGCCGTCCCAATCACCAAGGTGGCCCTCGACGGCGCCGTCGAGACCTTCGGGGACCTCGAGAGGGCCGGCTGGTTTACGATGGGCCGTGAGCTGATGCGCGTCGTCGACCGCGTCGTCCGCAGCTACACAGCCGATGACGTGAGGCGTCTCGGCGACCAGGTCGTCGGCATCGTCGACACCATGCGAAACCTGACCCAGCCCGACGTCCTCGCGTTGGTCAATGACGTGGCGGGCGCCGTGCACGACGCAGACTCGTCCGACCCGCGTGGTATGTGGGGCCTCATGCGCGCCAGCAAAGACGCCGATGTCCGTAAGGGTTTCGGCGTCATGGTCGGCATCCTCAAGCAAGTCGGTCGCGCAGCCGACAAGATCGGCAAGAGCCCCCACGTGGCGCCTCCGGTGCGCCTCACGGCTTACCAAACAGCCGAAGGCGCGCCACGAAGCTGGGTCAAGCACCTCGCGCCCCGGCGTCAGGTTGAGCGCGCCACCCCGGCGCCCGAGCCAGTGCAGACCTCGGTGACACCGGCTGGTGGCGCGGCGTGCAGCACCGCGACGCCTAAGAGGCCCGCGTTTGCCGGCAATCCAACGCTCCCGGCCGGCTACGGTCTCGATGGGTTCGTGACGGATCCCGCCCTCTGGACCCGCGAGAGCTCGGTGGCGCTGGCGGACCTGATGTCCTTGCCACTCACCGAGGCCCACTGGACCATCGTCGACTGGGCGCGCGCGGAGTTCCTCGCCGCCGCAGCCTCACCCAATATCCGCCGCATCTCTCAGGGGTCGGGGGTGGGGATTCGCGACCTCTACGCGCTCTTTCCCGGCAAACCCGGCGTCATCGTGGCGATGCTCGCGGGTATCCCGAAACCTGGTGGCTGTCTTTAGACCACGCGCGCCTGTGCGCCCTCGCCACCGCGCCTCGCGCCCCAAGACCATTTTCAAACCTGGCACATCACACAGGAGAAACACTATGACCGCAGCCTTTCCGTTTCAGCCCGCCGCGACGACCGCCAAGAAACGACGCGTCGCTATCATCTGCTCCCATGGCGGCCTCGACGAGGTCTACCCGGCCTTCATTCTCGCGAACGCGGCGCGCATGAGCGACATCGAGGCCCTGATCTTCTTCACGTTCTACGGCCTCGATGCCATCACCGACAGTAAGGTCGATCATTTGCACGTCAACATGGCTGGCAACGCGTCGAGTCCCATCCCCACGATGCTCGCGGGGCTCCCTGGGATGGACGCCCTGTCTGGCAAGATGATGCGTAAGAAGATGAAAAAGATGGATATTCCGCCGGCGCGCGAGATGATCCAGATCCTCGACGAGGCCGGCTGCGAGCTCTACGCCTGCCAGCTCGCGATGGAGATGATGGGAATTGAAAAGACAGAGCTTCTGCCGCAAGTGCGCGATGTAATTACCGCCGGCGACTTCTATGACCTCTCAGAGGGCGCCCAGATCATCTTTACGTGAGCGCTCGGGGCCGCTGCTTGGCGATGCTAGACATCAAGTAGCGCGCGTCGTGTAATCGGCACGAGCGCGCGCAACGTCCCAAGGGTCGGTGAGGCTGAGCGCGTCACGAACCCGAGGGTGCGCGAAGGGGCCTCACCTGCGAACGGGATCGCCTTAGTGCGGGGGTGCGCGGGGCCGTGTCGCAGCGCGAGTCTTGGTAACAGCGTCACGCCGGCGTCTTGGGCGACCAGCTCGATGAGGGTCGCGAGGCTCGTCGAGCGGTAGGTCGCGGCCTGGCCCTCGGGCGCGCGGCGACCGCATGCGGCGAGGGTCTGATCCCGCAGGCAGTGCCCATCATCTAGGACGAGGACGGGCAGATCTTCGAGCACCGCGACGGAATCGATGGTCTCGCGGTCCGCGAGGGGGTGGCCCTTGGGGACCGCCAGCAAGAAGGGATCCACGCCGATCACCAGCGCGTCGAGGCTGCCGAGCTCAGCCTCTATCGCCAACAGCCCCCCATCAAGCGAGCCTTGCTCAATGAGGGTCACGAGGGTCGGGGTGCGCTCCTCTGTCCATATGATACGCAGCTTTGGAAAGGCCTCTGCGAACATGGGCGACAAGAGGGGCAGCGCATAAGGGGCGATCGTCGGGATGACCCCGAGGCGCAGCTCGCCCGCGAGGGGATCGTGCCCAGCGGCGAGCTGTGCCAAATCGACCGCGCGCCCGACGAGGTTTCGCGCGGCCCCCACAAAGGCCTCGGCTTGGCGGTGCACGAGGGTGCCGGACCGATTGCGCTCGAAGATCGTGAAGGCGATGCTCTCTTCGACGAGGGCCACCTGCGCGGACAGCGACGGCTGGGAGACCCCGCACCGCGCCGCCGCGCGCCCGAAGTGCCCCGTGTCGGCCACCGCGACGATGTATTCGAGTTGGCGCAGCGTAAAGGGAAGCACGCCTTGTCAGCCTCCGCGACGTTCAGCGACGATCGTCTGGGCGCGAACTCTGAGGTCGCTGATGGCGTCGCGCACCTTTTCCATAAGTTCCTCTTTATTTTCGAGGCTATAGGGTCGGGTGTCGATAGGCTCCCCGGCGACGATAGCGACGGGCCCCGCCTTCTTGATGAGGATGCTCTGTGAGGGCCAGATCTGCCGGGTCCCCGCGATCCCGATGGGGATGATCGGGACATGCGCCTTGACCGCAAGGACGAAGCCGCCCTTTTTGAACGGGCGCAGCTCGCCGTCTTGGGTCCGAGTTCCCTCTGGGAAGACCAAGACGCAGCGGCCCTCTTGCACCCGGCGGGCGGCTTTTTCGATGCTCTGCCGCGCGCGCTTCTCGTTGCGGCGGTCGATAAAGATGTGCCCCATCCGCTCCATGCCCCACCCGAAAAGGGGAATCCATTTCAGCTCTTCCTTCGCTAGGAACACAACCGGCCTCTCAGACGCGCGGATGATCGATGGCGGATCGAGGTGGCTCTCATGGTTGGACATCAAAAGGTATGGGTTGCCGTCGTAGCAGCGCTCCAGCCCTTCGGTCACGAAATCCGTGACCCCGGCGGCGTTTGTCACGCCTTTGGCCCAAATCTGGGACGCCGGCCACCCCACCTTGCCGGCGCGGTCACCCGCGATGGCCGAGGCCCCGGCGATCGTGGCGCAGACCGGCGTGTAGGCCGTGAAGGCGCCGTACAGCTTTAGCGAACGGATGGGATCTGTCACGGCTTGCTCCTGGCGACGAACGTTCGGCCGACGCGCTAGGCGCCCGCGACTTCCAGCTGACGCCTACGTCCTTTCTGGGAGGGAATCAAGCGTGCCGCCGGCTGTCAACAGATGGTCCGGCGTGTTACACCGCTGGTCCATTAAGAAGGAGGTCCGAGGTGCCGACGTCGCAACAAGCCTATGTTTTTGAAACCATTGCGATTATCGGACTCGGCTATGTGGGGTTGCCGCTGGCTCTCGCGATGGCCAAGGTCCACCCGCGCGTCGTCGGCTTTGATATCAATCCTCGCCGTGTGGCGACGCTCTCAGCCTCCTCCGACGCCCAGATAGCCACGGCCTTGGCCGCAGAGACCCTGCAGTTCACCTCAGATACCGCGCATATGGTTGGCGCTTCGGCCTTCATCATCGCCGTCCCGACGCCTATCACGGCCTCCCGAAGTCCGGACCTCGCCTCGCTGACAGCGGCCTCCAAGGCCGTCGCCGCGGGGCTCACGGTCGGATCGCTCGTGGTCGTTGAGTCGACCGTCGCGCCGGGGACGACGCTCGACTTCGTGCTGCCGCTGCTTGCAAAAGGATCGGGCCTTAAACCCCACATCGATTTTCACATCGCGTTTTCGCCCGAGCGCATCAACCCTGGGGACGCCGCCCACGCCCTAGACCGTGTGCCGAAGGTCGTCTCAGCCGCCACCCCGGAAGGCCTCGCGCTCGTCCGCGCTCTCTACGGCCCCGCGGTAGGCGCCGGATTGGTCGTCGCGCCATCGATCGCCGCGGCCGAGCTGGCGAAGCTCGTCGAGAACACCCAGCGAGACATCAACATCGCGCTCATGAACGAGGTGGCCATCATCTGCGACCGCCTCGGTCTCCGGACCGCGGATGTGCTGGCCGTCGCGAAGACCAAGTGGAACTTTCTGCCATTCGAGCCCGGTTTGGTTGGTGGTCATTGCATTAGCGTCGACCCTTGGTACCTCGCCGACCGCGCGGAATCCCTCGGCCTGCACCCCGATGTGGTCGTCGCCGGCCGCCGCACCAATGACTCGATGGCGGCCTTTGTAGCTCAAAAGACCTTAAAGCTCATCGCGGCAGCCCCGGGTCCGAGAACGAAGCGCGCCCGGGTTGGGGTCTTTGGTGTCACTTTCAAAGAGAATTTCCCGGATATTCGCAACAGCCAGGTCCTCGTCTTGTGTGCTGAGTTGCAAGCGTTTGGCGTCGAGCTCTTCGTCGTGGATCCGGTGGCAGACCCCGAGCATGTCCGCGACGAGCTTGGTCTCGAGCTGTGGCCGACCCACGCCGCGACCGAGCTCGACGCCCTCATTCTGGCGGTCCGGCACGACGCCTTTGTCGATGAGCCCAGCCTCCTCATGCGGCACCTGCGTCCCGGTGGGGTCCTCGTCGACGTCAAGAGCGCCCTGTCGCCGGCCGCGGTCCCGCCTGGCTTACGGTACTGGAGCCTCTGAGCCATCCAGTTCGCGCTTGGTTAAGGCTGTTCGTCAGCGGTGGGTTTGTCGGGTCGGGTAGACTCTTTGAGCACGTTACTCCGGCGTGAAACGCCAGATCTCGTCGCCGCCAGACTTCTGGTCCGTCGAGACGTAGAGCGCGCCGTTGGGGCCAAAGGTGAAGCCGCGTAGGCGCTCTCCATCGCCGGGGATCGGCGTATTTTCGACAAGCGCGGCGCCATCACCGCTTAGCTGCAACACCTCCATCTTGCGCGCCGCCAAAAAACCCACCACGAGCGCGCCGTCCCACGCCTTCCACTCTGCCCCGCTGACGAACGCGCAGCCTGACATGCCCGCAGAGTCGTTCTGAACCCACAGCGGACGCATCGCGTCGGGGAACTGCTCGATGTCCGTCATCTTGGCGCCCTCATAGCCGATGTAGCGCCCATCGGGCCCGTTCGGGTTCCAGCCCCCGTTGCCGCCCGCCACGAGCCGCGTCACCTCATCGCTGTCGTTTGGCCCATGCTCGCAGAGGTACAGCTCGCCCGTGCTCGGTCTCACCGCGATCCCCTGCGGGTTCCTGAGCCCATAGGCGAAGATCTCTCGGCGCGCCGTCGGCCCGAGCGCCGGGTTCGCATCCGGGATCGTCCCATCCCGCGCGATCCGCAACACCTTCCCGCCCAACCCCGTCAGATCCTGCGGGATGAACCCCGTGCGGTTATCCCCCGTGGTCGCATACAGGTGCCCATCGAGCCCCACCCTGAGGCGCCCGCCCGAGTGCGCCCCGCCTGATCCCCACGGAATACCGACCAGCAGATCCTGTCGCTCGTCCATCGAGGCGCCATCCGCGCTCAGCTTCCACCGTACGATCCGGTTATCCATACTCCCGGACAGGTTTGATGATTGATAGGTGTAGATGAAACGATTCGTGTCAAAGTCGGGATCGACCGCGATCCCGAGCAAGCCACTCTGACCTGTTGCGCCTAGATCTGGCGGTGGCGTGAGGATCGTCTGCGGCTGCTGTGCGTCCGTGTCCAGCCTCAGCACACGCCCGCTACGCTCGGTTACCAGCAGCGTCCCATCGGGCAAAAAGGCCATGTCCCACGGGACGCTGAGCCCCGACAGCACGACCTCCTTCGTGAGCGTCGGCGCCTCGATCGACAGGGCCGTGGCCGTGAAGGTCAGCGTCGGCAGCCCGTCCGCGCTGGCGGTCAATGAGTTCGGCCCTGGCTGCGGCCCGAGGGTCCACGCGCCCGCGCTCGCCAGCCCTTGGGCGTCGGTCACCACCTGGGTGCGCTCGATCGCGCCGCCACCCGATGCCACGGCGAACCTTATGGTGAGCCCCTCGCGTGGCAACCCCTCCGCGTCGCGGGCTATCACCGCGGGCGCTACCGGCGCGGCCATGCCGGCCGCCACTACCTGCGCATCACCCGCCGAGATCGTCAGCGCCGGCTGCCCGTTCGCCTCACCTGTGGCCTCAAACAGCACCTCTGGGAGCCCCGGCGTGCGCGCCGCCACGCGGTTCAGGCCAGGCCCAGGTCCGAGCACCCACCCGCCCAGCCGCGCGACGCCCTGCTGGTTCGTCGTCGCCACCTCGCCCGTGACTGCGCCGCCGCCATCGATCACGCGGAACGTGACCTCAAGTCCCGGCACCCCACCCCCATCCTTGTCCACAGCCCGCACCGCGGGTAGCTCAGCCACGGCTTCGCCCACAGGCGCGACCTGCGCGCGCCACTCAAACGCCTGCACATCAATCGCGACCGCGGGGAGCTCTACAGGCGGCTCGCTGTCCAAAGAATCCAGAGGCGACTCGCTGTCCACAAAATCCGCAGACGGCCGGTTATCTGAAGAATCCGCGCAGCCTATCTGACCACCGGCCAAGAGCGCGACCATGAGCAGAGTCGGGCTATAAGAGCGTGGATACATCGCAGACCTCGCAACGGTTTCTGTTACTCAGCGCTCCCAGCGCGCTGACTGTCTACCCTAACGAAAACGCCATCCACGATCCACTCCGCGACCACACCACCGCCGCGGAGATCTCAGCGATCAGGGCGTTAGCTCAGGTGGTCGTGGTTTTGAGGGCGGCCGCAGCTGAGCCCTCCGCGGGTGCGGCGTCGATGTGGCTGACCAGCACGCGGTCGATGCGCCAGCCATCCATGTCCATGACTTCAAAGCGGAATCCGGCGAAGTCGATGATCTCGCCGACCGACGGGATCCGCTTGTGGAGCCGCAGGAGGAGGCCGGCGACGGTCTCGGCCGCGAGGTCGTCGGTCAGCTTGCCGCGCGCATCGAGCGCGTCCTCAAGGGTGCCGAGATCGATGAGCCCGTCGACCAGCAGGCTGCCGTCTTCCCGCATCACGAGGTCGCTGTCGTCGCCGATCGAGAACGGCGACAGCTTGCCGGCGAGCTCGTCGAGCACGTCGGTCGGCGTCACGAGCCCCTCGATTCCGCCGTACTGGCTGACGACAAACGCGATGTGGCTCTTGTTGTCGCGAAAGGTCGCGAGCAGGTCGAGGGCAGGCATGTTCTCCGGCACCACGACCGGCGGCTTCGCGAGGGCCCGGAGATCGATCTCCTCTCCTCGCATGACGGGGCCGATGATGTCGCGCGCGAGGACGACACCGACGAGCTCGAAGCGTGAGTCCGTGCAGAGCGGATAACGCGACAGGGCGCTCGCCAGGACCTTGGCGCGGATGGTCTCGGGCGGGTCGTCGGGGTCGAGCCATACCATTGAGGCCCGTGGCGTCATGATGGACTTCACGGGCACGTCCGCGAGCCGCATCACGCCATCGATGAGGTCGCGCTCGGCCTCTTCAAAGTAGCCTCTCTTTGTGCCCTCGGCGACGAGGTCCCGGACCTCGTCCTCGGTCGCCTCGTCCTCCTCGTTTCTGTCGATCTTGCGTTTGGGCAGGAGCCTCAGCACCCCGGTCGTCGACTTCCTGAGGACCCAGACGATGGGTGACCCCAGCCAGGCCACGATGCGCATGGTCGGCGCCGCGAAGATGGCCCAGCGTACGGCATTGGCGAGCGCGATTCGTTTGGGGACGAGCTCGCCCACGATGAGCGACAGGTAGGTGATGGCGATGACGACCAGCGTGAAGGCGAGCCCCTCGGCGTAAGGCGCGAGCCACTCGATGCCGCCGAAGACCTCGGCGAGCGGCTCGGAGAGCGCCGCCCCGCTGTAGGCGCCCGCGACGATACCAATGAGCGTGATGCCGAACTGCACGGTCGACAGGAAGCGCGAAGGGTCGTTCTTTAGCGCGAGCGCAATCTTCGCCCCTCTCGAACCTTCGGCTGCACGCCGGGCGAGGCGCGAGCGCTTGGCAGACACGATGGCGAGCTCGCTGGCCGCAAAAAAACCGTTGAGCAGCACGAGTAAGATGACGACGAGGATTTCTGTAATGACCACGTGGCTAGAAGCATCGAAGGTGGTCTGGCTGTCAAGGGCTGAGGTGGCCCAGACTCAGCCGGCCCTGCCAACGACGGCCGGTGCCTGATGACATATTTAACGACGTCGATCGCCCGCGAATCTGATGTGACAATGCGGTCGCACGCCGACACGGCCCATGTGATTGCAATAAAATCAATATTTTCATTACAATGTAGGTATCGACGGTTTCCGGTGATTCGATATGGAAATATATGTCGAAATACCAAGCCGGTCGCTCCACCCTTGACCTACACAGGCCTCGTGGCAGAATCTACTACCGAACCCAGCGGTCACCCCTCGCACACCGTCCTGTGCGAGACCAGCGCCGCCCCGGAGCCGCTCTTGCCTCGTCCGTCTCAACTCATCATCGCCGCATTCGGCCTCACCCTCTGGGCCTGCGCTGGCGCCGCGCCTCCCGTGGATGACCTCGGCTACGATGGCACCGGCATCGCCGTCACGGTGGCCCCCCTCAACCTCCCCGGCGTCACCGACGCCTGCTACAGCTTTGAGATCCTGAACGGCGCCGCCACGGCCGAGCGCGTCGTCGCGCGTGGCCAACCCATCGCCACCCTCGTCGCCGGGCAGGGCGGCGCCGGCGGACCAGCTGGCCTCAGCGGTTCGAACGCCGCCCCCCTGTGCAGCGCCCGCTTCGGCGACAGCCAGGGCGCCGTCAGCTACGTCGCGCCCTGCGACGGCTCCCCCGGCAACGAAGCGCACACCGTCACCTTGTGGCTCAGCAGCGTCTGCGAGGCGGGCGAGGGGTGGCTCGGTCCGGACGACGGCGGCACCTGTCTGCCCCTCCAAGGCTACATCAACCCCTGTGGCGAGGCTGGCTGCACCCTCGCGGCTACCTGCGCCGAGAACGCGGACACCCCCGTGACCTTCAACCTCACCATCATGGCCGCCGCCAAGCAGGGCTTCTTCGACATCGGCGTGAACTTCGACAACGTCTTCTGTTCTGCCAAGGTCGACTGCCTGACCGACACCGCCGAACCCCTGACCCTCCTCCATGACCCCAACACCGGGCTCCGGGGCCAGACCGCCGTCCTCGGCCTCGCCTGCACAGCCGGCCCCGGCGACGCGGGCACTGTCCTGCTCCGCGACCCCATCGCCATCACCTGCGGCGCGGACACCTTCACCCTCGACCCCGCTCAACCCGAGGGCAACGTCTACACCGCCACCGACGGCCCGAACCCCGCGCCCGCCGGTAGCCCCGTCTGGCAGTACGCCGTCTATGCCGGCCCGGAGTCCCTCACCTGTGGCGCCGACAGCTGCAACAAGGTCTACTGGAACGTCGCCCTCGGCTTCGACCCGACCGCCGCCGGCTGCACCCTCACCACCACCGCCACCGCCGGCACCGCCGCTACCCTGCCCGAGCTCTCGACCCCCGAGGCCTCGACCTGGCCCGTCATCGCGGTCAACGTCCCTCTCACCCTCCCCGGCGGCGGGCTCGCCTGCTCGGCCCACCCGCTCAACGGTGAGCCGGCCGGCGTGACGACAGGCTACACCGAGGTCCGCGCCGAGGTCTCGTTCGCCACGCGCTTCGACGGCGTGACCTTCAGCGCCGGGGGACCCCTGTCCGGTACGAACTGCCTCGCAATCCTGACCGCTAACCCCGGCGCACCGAATGGTTTCTATACCCTCGATCTCGACGGCGACGGGCCCGGTCTATCGAGGTCCTACTTTTGCGACATGGTGGGTGGTGGTTGGACACAGCTCGCGAACCAACCCGGACAGCCCGGTCCCTACCTTCCGGACGATCAGGCCACAGTTGGCGCATTTGGGGACAACACGGAGGCATACCGCCTCGGGGGCGCCGAGATAACGGCGATCGCGCCGACGGTCGCGTGGCGCGTGACCGACGCGGACGACACCGCCTACTTTCGCCCCGAATGCGTCGTCGACTGGGCCAACGACTTCTCCGCGTCGAACGAGACCTCACCACGCTACTGCACGACTGGCTACAACGACCTCGCGTTCACCGTGATCACAAACGGTGGCTGGACTGCCGTCGCGGCCCGCGGCATCGGCGTGAACGGCGCCTGCACGCTGCGTCCGTTTTTCTCGGTGTCGGCTGGATGGGCCGTACCGGGCAACGCGCTCGATTGTCAGTATAACGACGGCTTCAACGAGCCCGTGGGGTTGTGGTTCCTATAGGCAGGCCGACGGCCTCTATCGCTCCAATTTTAGCTCCTCCATGGCTTGGTCGGGAACTCACGGACGATGGTTCGCCGCTGCGCAGGCGCCGCTGATTGGACTAGTTGTGGTCATACGCGATTGGTCCAGCGGGAGACGTCGCGCCTCTGAAACGACTGGGCCCCGCTCAGCGCTTCTTGCCGATGACGAGATAGTGCCGGCCACCGCCCGAGCCGTAAGCGCGCACGACCTCGACCGTCACCGCGAACCCGAGCCTCTTCATCGCGCGCTCCAGCTGGGGCTCGGGGGCCGCGGACCAATAGACCGCGAGGCCGCTACGGCTCAGCGCGCTGCGGACGAGCGCGATCCCATCGTCATTGTAGAGCTGCGTATTGCCGGCGTTCATCATGGCCGTCGTGCCGTTGTCGGCATCGAGCAGGATCGCGTCAAAGGCCACCGCCGGATTCGTCGCGCCCTCGCGGATCACCGCGAAGACGTCACCGACGACGAGGCGCGTCCGCGGGTCCAGTAAGAGGTCGTGGGACAGCGGGTAGGCGGGGTTGCGGTTCCAGGCCACGACCTCGGGCATCAGCTCGGCGACGATCACCTCCGCGGTGCGCCCAGCCTTCGCGAGGGCGCCGCGAAGCGTATAGCCGAGGCCCAGGCCGCCGATGACGATGCGCGCTTTGGGTTTTTTGGCCGTCGCGATGCCGCCCAGCTCGCCGAGGCGCAATTCCGAGGCGTGGCGCATATTCGACATCAGCTCGCGCCCGTTGACGCGCAGGACATACTCGCCGTCGTGCTCGGACAGGGTCAGCGCGCAGTTGTCGGGCGTCGTCGCGCTTTCGAGTACGTTCCATTTCTTCATCGTCGTCTCCGCCCTCGGCCAAATCGCGCTGTCGCTAGCACAAACGCGCCGAGGGCGTCACCCTCCCTTTCCCGCGCAGCCATCATGGGCTATTCCGATGAGCCGGCCCGCCTCGGCCCCCCGCACCACAGGAGCTATCATGTCGCAATCTAAGACTTTTTCTGAAAAAAACTTCGACGTGATCGTGCCCGGCCAGCTGTGGTCGGTCGCGCACGAGCTCCGCATGATCCCTTGGGTCTACCTGCCGGCGCGCATGGTCGTCGTGCGCCTGGATGACGCCAGCCTCGCGCTGCACTCGCCAGTCCCGATCACCGACGCGATGGCCGCGCAGATTAAGGCGCTTGGGACGGTCAAGGTCATCATCGCGCCCAACAACTACCACCACCTCTACTTAAAGAAGGTGGTCGCGCGTTACCCCGAGGCCGAGGTGTGGGCCGCGCCGGGGCTACCTGACAAGCGCAAGGACATGGTCCTGACGAACTTTTTCGGCGAGACGGCCTCGCCGAGCTGGGCCGACCGCCTCAAGCCCCTGTTCCTCGCAGGCGCGCCCAAGATGGACGAGACCGCCTTCGTGCATTCGGCGACAAGGTCCCTAATCGTCACGGACTCGTTCTTCAACCTCGGGTCGCAGTCAAGAGGCTGGTTGAGTCCCATCATCTTTCGCCTCACCGGCGCGTGGAAGAAACCCGGCCAGTCAAAGATCTGGCGCTCTATCGTCAAGGACAAGGCGGCGATGCGCGCCAGCACCGAGAGACTCCTCGCCGAGGACTTCGACCGCATCATCATGGCCCACGGCGACATCATTGAGACGGGGGGACACGCGGCTTACAGGAAGGCCGCCGCGTGGGTTCTGGACGGCAAAGCCTAGCTCTTAGCAAACCTGCCACGCTGCCTCGGGGCCTCCGCGCCAGACGACCTGGTCGTGGTCGTGTGTCTAGGCACGCGCCGATGTGTCTCTGTGGCCACGGCGATGGCCACGGCCAGCCTCTCGCCTTCGCCCGTTCCAATATAACTATCTGATATTTAGATGGTTATGGAATCCCGCTAGGCGTGGCACCGTTCTTGCTCTAGTCAACTGCGACCGGCCCCAATGGCCCCCGTCTCACCCAGTCTCTAGGAGCTCTCCATGTGGATCATCCCCGCCCTGACCGCCCTCATCACCTCCGCCGCCCCGACCGAGCCCGCACCCACCGAGCTCGCGAATCGTATCGCCGCGGTCTCGGCGCCGGAAGACGTCGCCTGCTACGAAGTCGCCAAGGGCCGCGCGTCTGTACCAATCCGCGAGAACTACTTCACTTTTTCACCCATCGTCGGGTCTGTCTCACGGGGCCAGCTCTTCTTGGGACGTCGAGTCGAAGGCGAGAACAAGGTGCTCGTCTTGACCCCGCACGCGGCGGGCTCCATTGGCATCGCCCGCTTCACCTTTACCCGCGAGGTCGAAAAAGAGCGCTGCTCCGGCGACAAGCTCTACGCACCGGAATACAATGAGCTGCAAGCATGGACGCCGCCCTTGCCGGGCGAAGTCGAGGCGCCCCGATCCCCCGGCCGCATCTTCTCGACATTTGGTTGCTATACCACGATTCGCAAGACCGCCCTCAAGGTGCCCCAAAAAGGTGACGCCTCGATTGAGCTACCGAATGGTCAGCTCTTCTTTGCCGGCTATGAGGACGAGTCGGGTAAGTATCGCAATAAGCTCGTCGTCTTAGACGCTAGCGGTGGGGCCGAGCTCGGGACCGTCGTGAGCACGCGCGTGAAGCGCGTCGGGCTCGCCGAGTGCGCCGGCGCCGCGGCGTTCTCAGGACCGCAGTAAAGTTCCTTGTACCGACGGTGGTGCCCTCCTAGACTGCCGCCTCTCGCGGGGTCGGCCTCGCGAGGTCGCACGAGGGGGGCAGGGTGGCAATGAGCGTGGTGGTTGAAGTCGAGACGAGAGGCGCGCTAGGTCGTCTCGCCCTAGCGGCGCTCGTCAGCACCGTGTGCCTCATGGGCGCGTGCGACAGCAAGAGTGCCTCTCCTGTGCCCGCAGAGGACGTTGTCGAGGCCATCGACGCTGTGGTCGACGTGGACGAGCCCGACGCTGTCGAGGTTGACGCCGACGACGCCGAGGACGTTCCCGAAGACACCGGCCCGCCGCCAGAATGCGGCCCGGGCTCGACCTCGCCGCTGCCAGACCCCTGCAACGACTACGACGCGTGCACCACCGACACTTGCGAGGACGGTCGCTGCGTGCGGACCGAGGTCCCCGAATGTTGCAAGTCCGATGATCAATGCGACGACGGGATCGCCTGCACCGATGACCGCTGTAACCGCATCCGCAGCACCTGCGAGTCAGTCCGTGGGGACTCGTTCTGCTGCGTGACGACATCTGATTGCGAGGACCTCGACGCCTGCACCGAGAACGTGTGCGCGGCCAACCGGTGCGTTTACCCGGTCAAGCCTTCGTGTCCCGTGAATAACCCGGCCTTGTGCAATGACCAAAATGATTGCACCTCTGATCAGTGGGGCGCTGATGGCGTCTGCGTCTATACAGCCCTCGACTCATCCGAGTCCAACTGCTGTGCGGACGCCGCTGCGTGCGATGATGGTGACGCCGCGACCGTTGACCAGTGCCAGAACGCGCGCTGCTGGCATGGCGCCGCGGGGTGCGCCGCCGACCTCGACTGTGCCGGACCGGGCCTCTGCTCGACGGGCAGTTGCGTCGATAATTCGTGTGTCTATCCAGAGGCATCCGCCTGCTGCGAGACCGACGCCGAGTGCGATGACGACCTCGGCGATACCGCCGATCGCTGCGTCGATAACCGCTGCGTTCACGCCCTTATCGAGCGGCGCTGCACAGAGGCCGCCGAGTGCCCCGGCTCAAACCCTTGCATCATGCAGTCGTGTGTCAGCGGTTATTGCAGCGCCACCGTCAATGATGTCGAAGGTTGCTGTACAAAGAGTGCCGATTGCGGCACCCCGGAACGCTGCCAAGACGTGGCTTGCGGCGACTTTCAGTGCGCCGTGTCGGCCACTACCGAGGCGCGCGCGTTCTGGTCGGCCGATTTCTCGACCCTAGAGGGCTGGGCCGTCGTCGCTGACGCCTCAGGGGCCCGCTGGCAGACACGTGGTGTACAATATATCTCGGCGCCGCTTAGCCTCTACTACGGCACGACGGCTGGCGGCTTCGACGTCGGGCGGACGCGCGGGACAATCACGAGCCCAGTGATCACGCTCCCATCGGGCACACCCTCCGAGTCCTTGTCCGTGTCGCTCTGGAGGAACCTGCTAGTCGAGTCAATAAGCTCGCGCGACCTCATCACCCTTGAGGTCATCCCCGATGGTGGCACCCCGGCCCTCATCTGGGACAAGTCCTACGACAGTGGCCCCGGTCTGGCCTGGCGTCTCGATACTGTCGCGCTGCCCAGCGGAATCGTCGGGCAAATCCAATTGCGATTTAGTTTCGATACCATTGATGGCATCGACAACGTCGGTCAAGGGGCCTTTATCGACGACCTTAGCATCTTGGCGCCCTGTCCCGAGTGACCCATCGCGCCTTGGGTCTGGGTCGTCCGTACCGGCTCGGGAGTTCAGATAAAAAAGAGGAGCAGAACACGCATAATGCGTGCTGCTCCTCGTCTTCTTGAACCAGCTTCAGGTCCTACCTCGCCGAGATGACTCAGTCTCTCGGCAGCCTCACCCGAGGCGCGCCAGCTCTATTCGCCTTGCGCGCTGGAGTAGCCCTTCTCGCCGTCGAAATAGTAGAGGTTCTCGGTCTTGATCGTGTCGAATCCAGCCTCGGCGCAGATCTGAAGCTGCTTGATGATCGACTGCGGCGTCACCGTGGCACCGTCGCGCGCGATAAAGCGGCAACGCCAGTGGTCCGTGCAGAAGGTCTCTTTGAAACCGTTCGGCCACACCGTGATGCCGCGGTTGGAGATCAGCTTGATCCTGAGGTCCGGGTTCGTCATCGCCGCCAGCGCCGCGCCGAGGTCGTCAGGCATCCCGATCCAATCGAGGAAGACGTCGACACCGACGAGCTTCTTATCGACCGCGGGCGTCGGGGGCACGTCGGGGATCTTTACGGGGCCATGGACGGTCTCGTCGGCCGCCTTCAGGATGCTGGGCTTCTGGCCAAGGCGCGCGACGACGGCTTCGGCGAAAGCCCGCGTCCCGACGCGCTGCGAGTTCTCGAGGGTCAACTTCACGTCGCCCGTGTGGATGCCGTCTTCGAGGGTCTTGAGCCAGGCGTTCTCGATGAGCGCAGCCTGGGACATACCGAAGTCGCGCAGCATCATGATGGCGCCGGCGAGGAGCCCCGACGGATTAGCGATGCCCTTACCCGCGATGTCTGGCGCTGAGCCGTGGATGGCTTCGTACATGGCCGCCGTGCGCCCGAGATTGCACGAGCCAGCGAGTCCGACCGAGCCAGAGAGCTCGGCCACGACGTCGGAGAGGATGTCGCCGTAGAGATTCGGAAGTACGATGACGTCAAATGACTCTGGCCGGGTCGCGACGTGCGCTGTGCCGATATCGATGATCATGTGGCTGGTCGTGAGGTCCGGGTATTTGACCGCCGCGTCCGTGAAGGCCGCACGGAAGGTCCCGTCCGTGATCTTCATGATGTTGTCTTTCGTCATGCAGGTCAGGTGCTTACGGCCGTTGGCGCGAGCAAGCTCGAAGGCATAGAGGACGAGCTGGTCACTGCCGGGGCGCGAGATTAGCTTCAGGCACTGCGTGACCTCGGCCGTCTGGCGGTGTTCGATACCTGCATAGAGGTCTTCTTCGTTCTCGCGCACGATGAGGATGTCGAGCTTCGGGAAGCGACCCGCAACGATCGGCGAGAGCGACTTGACGGGGCGAATATTCGCGAATAGTCCCAAGGACTTGCGAAGGGTGACGTTCAGCGACTTTACGCCCTTGCCCTGAGGTGTCGCCATCGGGGACTTCAACAGGATCCCGGTGCGATGGATGCTGTCCCACACTTCCGGATGGATGCCGGCGGCGTGTCCCTCATGATGAAGCGTCTCACCCATGCGGACTTCTTCGTATTCGATGGGGCAACCGGCCTCTTTCAGGATGAAGAGGGTCGCGTCCATGATTTCCGGCCCGATGCCGTCTCCCCGGGCCATAGTGATTGCGCGTGTCATCCGATTGCCTCCAGCTGTCTCCGGCGTACCGGAACGATTATGTGTGCGGTCCGCGCGGTGATGTCGGCCAGCCACCGCCGTGAACGGCGGCACCTTGCCCCGATTCCGGTTTGTTGGCCAGACGAAAGCGACCGCCGGGGGAACGCTTAGGGGCCTACGGAAAGGGGCGTCGCGGGTACCCGGGATCGCTGCCGCGAGGCCGGTGGGCGATCGCGTCCTCTTTCAGCGCCGGGTCCAAGCTCTGGCAAGACGCTCGGTTCGAGCAGCGCGAACACTGAGGCGAGGCGGTCCTTGATGCTCTTCGTGCCCTCCTTGACGGGTGACGCATCTTTGGCCGTGCGCTTATCGCGGGTCAGCGCCGTCGCCGGGGGTGGACAGGGCTGGGTCCGCGGCGCTTCACTAGGTCCACGGGTCACTCGGGGGGCAGCTCACCCTCGATGTCGATGGCCTCGAAGTCATAGATCGGTTGGGAGTCCTGCGTGTCGTCGTGCGTTGGCCCGCCGCGTGGCCAGTTGCTGCTGGCGGCCCGCATGACGCCGCGGGTGAGGTTAAGATCCCAGGTCTCGCCCATCGGGTTGCGGACGGCGACGGTCACGGCCGTGCCGACGTTTCCACGGAGCCTCTTTAGGATCTCGGGCATCGCCATCTCGGCCGCGTCCAACCCGTCGATCTGCGTGATGACGTCGCCGGCCTCGACCCCCGCCGCGCTAAGGGGGCAATCATCTTCGACATCAATAAGATAGACGCCTCGCTCGGTCAGGGACACCAGCCCACCGATGCCGCCAAAATCCTCATCCAGCCAGCCGATTGGGACCTCGGACTCGCGCAGGACTAAGACGTCGCCGATCGACGTCACGGCGCCCGGTCGGATACCGACTTGGCGCCGCTGGGCCGTGGCGAAACTCCTCGCCTCTTCGGTCGAGAGGTCGCCGAGCGTCGGCAGGCGTCGGGCGATCTTGAACGAGAACTCCCCGCGTGCGTCAGTCGTCGTCGTGAATGAGGGGTTGGCCCATTCCATGTCGTCGTCGAGCTCACCCTCGGGTGGGAAGCTCAAGATCATCTTGATCCCTTCAACCCCTTCGCCCCTCGTCGTGACGAGGCGGCCGGTGATCGTCGCGTCACGCAGTCCGGGCGTGCAGTCGACCGCCGCCGTCTCGCCCGGCAAGACCCGCACCTGCCCACAGTCAACCCATTGACTTTCTGTCTGTTCCGTGTCGCTCTCGGCATCGCTCTCCGTGGGCGTAAGGCAGACCGAATAAGTGAGTCCAGCCTTGACCGCCAGCCGCGCACCCAGAGGTCCGTGCGCGACGAGGTGAGAGACTAGGTAGTGCCCCTCATCGCCGTTGAACCAACGCTCTGACGCCTTGGACGCCTCGCTGTCTTCGAAGGGCGTTCCGAAGTCTCGCTCCTCGTTCAATTCGTCCGTCTCGCTCGTGATGTGGACCCTCAGCGATTCGCGGGCGGCGCCGAGCTCACTTGAATTGCTGGCGACGGCTTGAATCCAGCCGATTGACTCCAATGTCATCTGAATTGCATCGAGCTCTGCCAGCGCGCGGATCCCGATGGACGTGAAACCGAGGGGGCCACCATCGGCTGAGATGCGGACGGCGCTGGGGTTGATGGCGTCGAAATGGAACCGCCCCTCCTCGTCGCTGAGCTGCGTGGCGAGTATCTCGGCGCCATATCGGACGGTGACGACGACATCGACGACTGGCTCGCCGTTGGGGTCGGTGACCCAGCCCGCGAGCCGCCTGCCGACGGGCGCGCCCAAGGTCGCGTCGTCGTAAATCCCCCACCTGGGGCCCACGCTTCGACCTTGGGTGGTGGCGGTGCGTTTTTCGTCAGGCGCCTCACCGCGTGTCTCGTCGATTGGCGCCGTGTCGCGGACCTGCGTTGGAACCCTGGGGTTCGCCATGCGATCCGCAGGCGCCTCGTCGGGCCGAGACGCGACAAAGATGAGGACGCCAACTAGGACGCTGAACATCGCAATATAGATGTGCTTTCGATTCATGACCTGGACCTCATCGGCGGGTTGGGCGCCTCGGGGTGTGACGCATCACACCCCGAAAAGTTCCCTGTCTCACACAAACATCCGGTCACCGAATCAGCTACCCGAGTCGAGCTTCTCGAGCTCCTCGGCGCCCGGCAACAGCGAGAGGTCCGGCACGACGATAATCTCGATGCGGCGGTTCTGCGCGCGCTCGGCGTCGTTCGAGTTCTTCGTCCGCGGCCGATACTCGCCGGCAGAGGCAGCCGAGATGCGATTGGGTGCCAACCCGCCCGCGATCATCGCCTGCAAGACGGAGTTTGCTCGCGCGTAAGCGAGCTCCCAGTTCGACGGGAAGACCTTCGTGCGGATCGGCACGTTGTCGGTGTGGCCCTCGACCTGAAACTCTCGGTTGGGGATAGTCGAGAGCACGCCGGCCACCTCAGTCACCGCCTGGCGTCCCTCGCCCGAGAGGTCGGCCGAGCCGGAGGGGAAGAGGATGTCGGTCGCGAGCTCGACGATCATCTTGCCATTCGTGATGCGGACGCGGAGCTTTCCAGAGTCGATGAGCGACTTAAACCGCGACAGGAGGCTGCGGTACTCCGCGATCCTCTCTTCGATCTGCGCTTTTCGAGCCTGCAGCTCTCTGAGGGCCTTTTTGAGCTCAGCCTCGGCCGCCATCATCCGGGTCTTGTCCCCGACCAGCGCCAGCTTCTCGGCGTTCAGGCTGTCGAGCGCGCTCTGCAGGCGTGCCTCCTCGGTCAGGAAGCGATCGCGCTCGGCGCGGAGGACCTCTTCGATTTTTGCGAAGGACTCGGCGTGGCTCAGCTCTCGGGCCGACGCATCCATTTTGAATTCATCGTATTCTTGCTGCAGGGCTTTGTACTTGCCCTTGGTGACACAACCGGATGATCCGGCGATCAGCGTGGCGGTCAACGCGATGAGGCCCGTGAGGCGATAGGTTAACATTGGTTATTTCCTTTTATTACATCGTCTTAGAGCGTATCGAGGATCCCGCTAGGTGGGGTCCCCTTGCTGAGGCGTTCAGCCGCGGCGCAGGCCCGTGTGTCCATCGCGCTGGGGCCGCCCATCGCCTTGCAGACACGTCGATACAGTCGGAGGGCGTCGGGTATTCCCGCCGCGACCTCGGCCTCATCCCCGGAGCGCTGCTCGAGCGAGACGGCCAGCTGCAGGCAGCCCTCGCTGTGGCCGGCGTCGCAGGCCGCTTGCAAGAGTTCTCGGGCCTTGTCGCCGTCGAAGGCGACGCCGAGGCCGGTCTCCAAGCAGACGGCGTAATTCACGCAAGCCGGCGTGCGACCGGCGCCGCAGCCGGCCCGCCAGAGCTGGACCGCGCGCGTCGGATCTGTCTCGCTGCCGGTATTTGAGACTAGGAGGGTCGCGAGATTATCGCAGGAGGTGGCGTGGCTGGCTGCGCACGCGGTCTCATAGAGACGGCGGGCCCTAGCCGCGTCCTGCTCGACACCGATGCCGTAGTGCAGCACATAGGCGAGGTAGCCGCATCCGGCTGCGTCGCCGGCATCACAAGCCCTCTCGTACATGCGAACCGCGCGTGGTTCGTCGCGGGGGACGGACTCACCCCGCTGATAGGCGAGACCGAGGTTGGCACAGCCCGCCGCGAAGTCCGCGTCGCAGGCCCGGCGGAAAAAACGAAACGCGACCGACGCGTCGCCAGGCCCCTCAATGCCCGCCTCGAACATCAATCCAGCTTCGTGGCAGCCTGGTCCGTCGTTCATCCGACAGGCCTTGTCGAACTGGGAGACCGCCTCGCGCCTAGCCGGTGGGTCTGCCGCGAGGGCGCGCCGGCCGAGCGCCGTGCAGGCGAGGGCGACGCCGCTGTCACAGGCCGCGACGCAGGGCGCCGCGTCGCTCGAGTCTGCGACACAGCTGTCCGCTTGAGTCCAAGCCTCGCGCGCGGTGTCGATGGCCGCCGAGCCGCAAGCCGCGACGGAGATCGCGAGGAGCGCTTGGCTGACGAGCGCGAGCGTGATTGGTTTTCGTTGCATGCTCTTCAACCTCTGAATGGGCCGCGCCGAAGTCGCTGGCGGCTTCCGAGTGGCCGACTTGGGCCCCATCCGTAAAGCCGCCCGTCCGAGTGAGCCTTCTAGCAGATGCGCGTGGCTAGCGCCACAACGCGTCTTGCGCCGATGGGCTCGGCATACTAGTATTCACGAGCTGCGCCTTGCGCCACCCGTGTACGACCCGCCTGCCCGCCCCAATGTGGCCGCCTCGCGCCTCATGACCGCCGCATCATCGCGCCGCAACCTCTAGGACACCTGCTCATGCGCCAAGCTTCCTTCATCTCTGCCCTAGCACTCGCTGTTGTGGCTTCGTTATTGATGACGCCCTCATCGGCGCACGCTGACGACCACTGCGCCCAGGCCAAGACACTCCTGGGACCCAAATGGGTCGCGCCCAAGAGCGACGCGGCCTGCAAGGAAGCCCTTGAGGCGGCAGAAGAAGAGCAGTGGCAGCTCTGGCTGGACTTGGCCTTCGCCGAGGAGGCTACGGACAACCTCGACGAGGCGGTCGTGGTCTACCGTCGCTTTATCAAGTCGACGCTCCGGCGGGGTGATGGGCTCGGCATGTCCTGGAAGAAGATGCGCGAGGAGGCGACCTTCACGGTGGGTCGGCTAGAAGAGTCCCTCATGAAGACGCGCGGACGCATTACCATCGAGACGATCCCGGCGGGCCTCCCCGTGCGCTTCACGCAAGAGATGCGGCGCGGTGAGGACCCGACCCCGATCACCCGCTACCTGCCCGCAGGAGAGCATGTCGTCGCGGCGAGGGATCCGAAGGCGGGGGTCTCCCGCGAGCTCAAATTTGCGGTCGAAGCTGGTCAGAATCGGCAGATTACTTTTGACCTGCGGGCAAACTCGCCTCTCGGCGTCCTGGAAAAGACCCTACCGGGTGACCGGACGGGCTCCAGCCAGACCGTCGGCGATGCTGGCGACCCGACCGAGACGCCTGGCGTTCACCTGCGGATGGACGACGACACGACGCGGCCGCCGCGCTCTTCGCACAGCGGTACGAGGCTTCGCCGCGTAGGACTGGCCGCGATCGGCGTTGGCGTCGCGGCGACCGCCATTGGCACCGGCTTCTATTTGACGTCCACGGGTCTGTCCGACGATGCGAAGTGCGCTGGCACCCTCTGCGAGGTCGAGGCCGCGGCTCTCGGCCGCGCGCGGAATAACGCGAGTATCGCCGAGGACCGCGCTCTCGCTGGATTTATCACAGGCGGCGTCTTTATCGTGGGTGGCGCTATCGCGCTGATCATTGACAGCCTCTCCGATGACACACCGGGCGAAGTCGTGAAGGGCCCGCGCCTCAAGGCGATCGTGCCCATGGTCGGCCGTGGCCAAGCGGGCCTTGGTGCGACAGTCGGTTTTTGAGTGAGCGACACGACAGGCTCGGTGATTGAAGCGATGACCTTGGACACGTGGGCCCTCGAAGCGGGTCGGCCTCTGCGTCTTCTGCTCTCAGAGACATGGGACCCTGATGGGGCGATGTTTCGTTGGCTCTCAGGTGGGCTTGAGGCGAACTCGGTTGAGGTCCTCACGATTCCGACGCAGGAAGCCGTGGGTCTCGTCGGCCCTGGCGGGTTGAGCGCCGCTTGGCGCGCCATCGCGGCCGATTTTCGACCCGATGTGGTGCTCGTGCATCCGCCCTATGACTACCTCGATCGGGCGACGATCGATGCGATGAGGGCCGGTGGGGCCAAAGTCTGCGCCTTCGCCTTTGACGAACCCCTCTTCGCCCCCGCTCGCCGCCTGCCTTCGGTCGGGCCAGACTTCCTCGAGTCGGCGCGCACCTTCGACGCCTACTTTGTCACGGCCGCGGAGGACGCGACGCGCCTCGCAGCCAGCGGCGTATCAGCCAGAGTGCTCCGTTTTTGTACCAATGAGATGCCCTTCGAAGAGGTCGCCCCAGTCCCTTCACTCTTGCGGCCGATCGAGACGCCTCTAGAGCGCTCCGCGGTCCTCGTGGGGCGTCCCTATGCGCGGCGTATCGCCCTCGTCGCGCGGCTCGCCGAGGCCGGCGTCCCAGTACATGTCTACGGCCACGGCTGGTCCGACGCGACCATCGTCGCGCGCTTGCCCGGCGGCGTCGGCATTGGGCCACCTCTGCAGCGCGGCGCGATGAACGAGGTCCTTCGGCGGGCCGGCGTCGTCATCACGACCGGCGACTGGGAGCAGCAGCCCGTCGCGATGGTCAAGTATAGGCTCCTTGAAGCAGCGATGTGTGCTGCACCACAAGTTGTGCAGGCGAGCCCCGATCTCGCGACCTATTTTGACGTCCATGAAGTCGAGACTTTTTCGGATGACGATGAGTGTCTCAGGGGGATCCGTCGGCTCCTCGCCGAGCCCGTCGAGGCGCGAGCGCTTGGCCAGCGGTCGCGGTCTCGGGCTCTCCGCGAGCATCACGCGACAGGCCGCCTCGTAGAGCTCATCGACGCCCTTGGTCTGTCACGGACCACGGACTCGGGGTCGTCCCTTAAACCAGAGGCGGCCGCGTGGGAGCTGCTCGTCGCGATGGTCGCGCACGACGCCGAGAGGCGCGGTGCGGTGCGGCTCGCAGCCGAGGCATATCAGCGCCTCTTTGACCGAACGGCGAGCGCCGACGCGGCGGCGGGTCTCGGGCGCCTCGCTCTGACCGTCAAGGTGCTGGGTGACGAGATCGCCACGCGCGCGCCCTCTGCCTCACTGCCCTCCAAGACGTCCGCCATCGGATTGTACGCCCAGGTTGGCGCTCTCCCTGGGCCCGGACTCGGTCACATGGCCTTCATCGACCCCACGGCTGAGCGGCTCGCGGTCGAATTTGCGCTCGATCCGCTGGCCTTTGATTGGGACTCAACGGTGTCAACCCTGAGCCCCGACGCCGTCATCGTCATGGCCACGCTGCTAGAGCTCCCCGAAGGCTGGGATGCAGCCGTGACCGCGCCTTGGCGCCGCCTCTTCGAGTCGGCCTTAGCCGCGCAGCCAACCCAGACCGAGCTGATGGTCGACGCACATCGGGACCGCTGGCTGGCGCACGTCGCCGAGCTGCATCGCAGCTGAGACGACTTCGGTCCGGGCGCGCCCGGACGAGATCGAGATCACGATTATGACGCCAAGCGCGCTCAGTCGCCGGTGTTGACGTTGGCCGAGCCGGTGTCGAGGGCGCCACTTCCGCCACAATGGGTCTGCTTGTCGCCCTTGCGGTGGGCCTTCTTGCTGTTGATGAAGACGGTGCCCGACCCTTTGGCCGCGGTCCACATATTCGGGCCGCAGCAGGCCGCGTGGACGCCGCTGTCGTCTACCCGCAGCGCAGGTAGGCTATTCGTCGTCACGTTAGGCGAGCCGACGATCGCGGGCCCCTTCGCGGGGTGTGGGCAGGCCGGGCAGCCGTGGGCGTCGTTATCAATTTTTCCGATGTCGCTGACGCGTCCTTGCTCTGCCACGTTCGGTCTCCTGTGTTGGGCAGCACCGCTTCGATTGCGGCGTTCCGACGGGCACAAAGTGTGCCAGCGGGTGCCAGTGGGTGCTGATAGTTGTCGTCGCCCTTGGAAAACCAAGCGCGGCGTCACGTGGCACCGACCCGAACCAAAGTATGCGAGTCGCCGCCGTGCATGTCAACGTGTTGGCCTCTCAAGGGGGCGCGGATGGCATGACACGCTCCCCGTCGGCGGCGCGTCCTGCTCGACAAGCCCCGCTCTCGGAGATCTTTGGTGACATCCCGCGTGGACACTGGGCAAACCATCGACTACCGTCCGCGACGCTTAGCTGGAGGCGCATATGCACGAACCGATGTCACCTGAAGAAATCGTTGAGCTTTGCAAGGCTCACACCCTTTACACTTGGGCCAAGCAGAGCGCAGTCGCGCCAAAGCCTGTGGTCCGAGCCGACGGCATCCACTTTTGGACCGCCGACGGCAAACGCTATATCGACTTCAATAGCCAGCTCATGTCGGTCAACATCGGCCACAACCACCCCAAGGTGAAGCAGGCCATCCGCGACCAACTCGAGGAGCTCATCTTTGTGCACCCGCAGGTCGCGACGGCTGTGCGCGCGCGCCTCGGCAAGCTGCTGGCCGAGATCACGCCGGGCCCAATCAACACCTTCTTCTTCACCCTCGGTGGGGCCGAAGCCAACGAGAACGCCGTACGCGCGGCCAAGCTCTACACGGGTCGCCAGAAGATCATCGTCCGCCATCGCTCCTACCACGGCGGCACCAACCTCACGGTCAACCTGACCGGCGACCCGCGCCGTTGGGCCAACGAGCCTGGACCTCCTGGAATTATTCGGGTCCTCGACCCCCAGCCCTACAACTACAGCTTCGGGCCCGACGACGAGACCCGCTGCCGCGAAAACCTCAAATATTTCGAGGAAGTCCTAATGTGCGAGGGGCCCCATACGGTCGCCGCCATCATGGTTGAGACCGTCACAGGGACGAACGGCATGCTGCCGCCCCCGCCTGGCTATATGGAAGGGCTCCGGGCCATCTGCGACAAGCACGGCATCGTCCTCATCTGCGACGAGGTGATGGCTGGCTTTGGGCGTACCGGCAAGCTCTACGCCTTCGAGCACTACAACATCGTGCCCGACATCGTGACGATGGCCAAAGGTTTGACGTCCTCGTACCTTCCTCTCGGCGCGGTCGGTCTCTCGGACAAGATCGCGGCCTACTTCCAGGACAACGTCTTCCATGGCGGCCTCACCTACAACTCCCATCCGATGCTCTTGGCTGCGGCCGAGGCCAGCGTCCGTGTCCTCATCGATGAGGGCATGATCGAGAACGCGGCCGCGCTCGAGAGCGTCATGCGCGAAGAGATGGACCGCCTGAAGGTCCGCCATCCGTGTGTCAAAGAGGGTCGCGCCCTCGGTCTCTTCGGCATGGTCGATCTGCAGAAGAACGCAGCCGGAGAGCCCATGGCGCCCTTTAACGGCACCAGCGAGGCGATGAACAAGCTAAGCAAGGCCTTTGATGAAGCGGGGCTCTTCACCTTTGTGCGTTGGGGTAGCTTTACCTGCAACCCGCCGCTGTGTATCACCGAGGCGCAGTTGCGCGAATGCTTCGCAATTATCGATACTTGCCTCGACGTGTGCGACTCTCACTACGAGGCCTGAGCGCGTATGGCGCGGCCGTCGTCACGTGCGACCGCCGCGCCCTTTCTTACGAGCCGAAGACCTTCTGTTTCAGGCGCCCGAGAATCGATGTCTTCGGGGTGAGCCCGCGCTCGACTAGCGCGCGGTAGGCCTCTGGTGGGCGCGCGCCCACGATGTGCCCGACGACGTCAGCGCCGGGCCGGTCCTTGTGTGGCGACAACAAGATCACGGTCGGTAGGGCCTGCACGCCGAAGGCCTCCATCAGGGCGCGGTTCTGGTCGGCGTCGACCTTCCAGAACTCGACGCGGTCCGTGTATTCGGGCCCAAGGCGCTCAAGGATCGGGGTCACCGCCTTACAGGGGCCGCACCAGCCAGCCCAGAAATCGACCAACACTAGACCAGACGCCGCCTTCAATCGCGCGTCAAAGCGCTTCTCGTCCATGGCTTCCATGATTGCCACCTCCAGGCTGTCTGCATTGCACGAATGGTGCCCGTATCGAGGCTCACGCGCCGCGCCTAATCAAAACATAAGCAGAACATGTGGTTGTGCTCGGGCCGCGGCGGCCCTGGCGACGGGGCCACTCCCGCATCTGAAACAAAAGGATGCGATGTGCTGGGGCGCCTGAAACAGAATGATTCAGGGTGTCGTGCTCTTTGCGAGGACCGTCATGCCTTGGATGAGCGGCGTCTTGGTGATGTCGCTTGAGCGCAGCTCGATCTCGATCTCCAGCTGGTTTCCCGAGACCTCCATCCAGAGCGGCGAGCTCGCCGGCGGTAGGTACGCCGAGTAGGCGCTCCAGGTGGCGGTGGTCAGTCCGGCCACGGTGCTCGCTGTGCGCCAGCGGGCCCGCACGGATGTCACGCCGGCGCCGGGTGTCTCGAGGTCCAAAAAGAGGATGTCCCAAAACGTCCCCGAGGTCGGCCAGCCGGCCATCACGACGCGGTAGGTGCCGAAGTTCGTGGCAGCGGCGAGCTGAAGGCGCCCCTCGGAGTCAATCGCCACGCCGCTCGCGTGCGCGCCGAGGGTGAAGGTGACGGCCTCGCCCGGCCCGCGGTCGATGAGGCACAGATTGACGCAACCGCCGCAGGGGGCTTGAACGCCCTCATCAATGGTGTCGTTGCAGTTGTCGTCGGTCTGATTGCAGACCTCGCTCGCGCCCGGAAAGGCGGCGCTATTGAGGTCGTTGCAGTCCAGCGCGTTGGACGCGTCATAGAAGGTCTCGGTGTCGGCCCGGCAGAGGCACCGCGCGGCGGCCGTCTTGCTACCGTAGGTGTCGCGGTCGACGTCGCGGTAGTAGGGACGGCACTCGACGGCACCCGCTTCGTCGATCAGCCCATCACAGTCGTTATCGACGCCGTCGCATTTCTCCGTCGCGGTCTTCGAGATGAGCGGGTTGCGGGGCGCGCAGTCGTCCGCGTTGAGCGTACCGTCGCCATCGATATCGGAGTCGACGCAGTCCGCGATCAGGTCACCATCGAGGTCGGGAAATCCCTCGTCCGTCTGAGCGTTGCAGTTTTGGTCAATGCCATCGCAGATCTCAGCCGCCGGCACCTGACCGAGGCACTGCTCGCGGCCACCGGTGCAGAAAAACGATCCCGGGCACTCGCCAAATTCATTTGACGTCACACAGCTCGCGCCACGCGCCAGACCCTCGTCGATACGGCCGTTGCAGTCGTCGTCGACGCCGTTGCACATCTCGGGGCTGGGCGCGAGCGCCGAGCAAGCGCTGAGGCCGTCGTCGCCGCACGACCGCAGGCCCTCACAGGTACCGAGCGCGCTCTCGGCCGAGCAGACGGTATAGAGGTTGAACTCCTTGCCGAGGCCGTTGCATTCGCATGGCGTGTCGCGGCGGCATTGCCCGGTCGTGGCCGCGTCGCCGCTGTCGTCGACGCAGCTGTAGCCTTCGGAGCAGGGGAAGCTCTCGTCGCATTTGAGACCGCAGAAGCTGCCCTCTAAGCCGTAGTCGAGGCAGCGGCTCTCTCCGCCGCGCATGAAGATATTGCAGTCGTCGTGCGTGACGCAGGGCTGGCAAAGGGTCGTGGCCAGATCGAGGCACACGCGCGCCGCGTCGACCCCAGCGTCTAGTACCCGCCCACAAACCCAGCCTGTCGGGCAGTCGGGGACGCACGGCTGGGTGCAGACGTTGCCGTTCTGCGAGGGGACGCAGTATCCGGATGTGCACTCGCGGTTATCGCGACAGCGCTCGCCGAAGCCGCGGGGCTCGACGAATAGATCTTCGGTGGGGCCGAGATCCGTCGCGATCGTGACATCTTCTACGACCGCGACGTCTTCCGTGGCGGTGTCTTCGGTGACGTCGATGGCGGTGTCGGCGGTGATGGTCGCGTCCGACTCTTTCGTGTCGCCGCCGCAGGCGCTCGAGATCGTGGCCGCCGCAATGAGACACAGGAAACCGAGGTTCGCAGCGAGCCGAGGGCCGAGCGTGTCAAACATACGTGTTCCTTGGTTTTCCGTTCGCATACGTCGACCTTCGCGCTTTCTTTGGGCAGGGCGTGGTGGTGAGACAGGATCGCCACGCCAGGCCCTCGAAGATGCATCGGCGTGCCATTCATTTCCAGTTATCTTTTTGCACAGAGAGTCCTGTTGTGCCTCGCGTTTGAACGCGCTCGGCGAGAGAAACTCCGCGCGCGACCCGCTCTAAGTCGCGATATCTTGATTCAAAGCGGTTGCCGCGGCCTCACCGTAGAGGTGCGCGACGAGCGCGATCGCGAAGGGCAGGGCGGCGCCCGGTCCCCGGCCTGTGATGACGGTCGGTGTGGCGACGACCGGTTCGTCGCGCCAGTCGGCGAAGGCCGCGAGGTCGGGTCGAGAGCCAGGCCAAGACGTGATCGGGGTCGTCGTCGGCAGCCCGGCCGCTGCCAAAACTGTGGGCGCCGCGCAGATGGCGGCGACCGGGAGGCCTGCGGCGATGCGCCGCTTCAGGAGGTCCATAAGCGCCGTGTTGGCCATCAGCCCGACGACGCCTGGGCCGCCCGGTAGCGCGATGAGGTCCCAATCGTCGCCCCATTCATCAAGGGCCTCGGGCAGATCGATGTCGCTCATCACGCGGATGCGGTGCTTGCCCACGATCGGATTGCGGGCGTCAACGCTGGCTGTCACAACCTGAGCGCCGGCCCGCCGGAGGATGTCGATCATGGCGATGGCTTCGAGCTCTTCGAACTCGGGGGCGAGGGGGATAAGCACGCGTTTTTTCATGATCTCTCTCTTAACGTGAGGTTTCCAAGCCGCCGCAGCATGCCGGTCCACCAAGGGTCGGTCAACTCGGCGCTTGGGTGTCGCATCGAGTTGACCGCGTATGCTACCTTAAGTGATGCCCTCCACCCGCTCCAGCCCCGCGGCTGTCCCCGACGGCCGCCTCGAAGACGTGACCTGGGCCAGCACCGCCGCCAACGAGCAGCTGGCCTTTCACCGCTATCGGATCCGCATCAGCGATGGGCCGCAGCGTGTCTTCGATAGTCGCTCCATCCTGATCGGCGCGTCGCCGGATAGCGACCTCGTCGTCGAGGCCCCCACCGTGTCGCGGCTCCACGCGCGCCTTGAGTATGACGGTCGTGGTTACCTCCTGACCGACCTCGGGTCGCGCAACGGTACGCGCGTCGACTCGGTCCGACTGCACGCCGGCTACTTGCCTGAGACCGCGCACATTCAGCTCGGTGACGCGTCTCTGTACTTCGCGCTCGACGACCACCGCGTCGAGGTCGAGCTCTCACGCGCGCACCGCCTCGGTCCTCTCGTCGGTCGCTCCGCCCCGATGCGAGAGCTCTTCGCCCTCGTCCAGCGGGTCGCGCGGAGCCCGGTCAGCGTCCTCGTCGAAGGCGAGGCGGGCACGGGCAAAGAGCTCGTCGCCGAGGCGATCCACGCGCACTCCGACCGCTCCTCCCGCGCCCTCGTGGTGTTCGACTGCGCCGCAGTGGCACCCGACATGCTGGAAAACGAGCTCTTTGGGCATGCGCGCGGCGGCGCTCATGGGACGGGCCTCACTCGCGAGGGCGTGCTCGGCGAGGCGGCTGGCGGCACCCTCTTTTTGGACGAGGTGACAGACCTATCGCTTGAAGCGCAGGCGCGGCTCCTACGTGCCCTCGAAAAGGGCGAGTATCGGCCCGTCGGCGCCGACGCCACGCGGCCCCTTGACGTCCGAATTGTCGCGGCGACCCACAAGAATATCGCGCACGAGGTCGAGGCCGGCCAATTTCGAGAGGATCTGCTCCTCCGTCTCGGGGTGATCCGGATCCGGATTCCCCCGCTGCGTCATCGCGTCGAGGACATCCCGCTGCTGGTCGAACATTTTCTGCAGCGCCAGAGCGCCTCGCATATCCAGATCGGCTGGGACACGATGCGGCGCCTGCAAGAGCACGCGTGGCCCGGCAATGTCCGCGAGCTGCGCACGACGGTGGACAGGGCGGTGGCGCTCGCGGGCCAAGATCGCGTGGATTTGCGACACCTTGCGCCTCGCTCGGACGCGCGGCCCCCTGTCGAGTCCGTCACGGACGGCGAGAGGATCGCGCTGACCATCGATATCGACAGGCCCTTCAAAGACGCCAAGGCTCGACTCCTGGAGCAGTTTGAAGCCCGCTATTGGCGGCGCCTCCTCGACGCCACCGATGGCAACGTCACCGAGGCCGCCAAGCGCGGCGGTATCCATAGGAAATCACTGGAATATATTCTCAAGAAGACCGAGCTATGAGCTGCGAAGGCGTTTTTTTGGACGCGGTCATCAAAGGGCCCTAGTCTCACAGACACCCGGGTGCGGGGAGCGGAACACCTTTTTGGAGGACTCAAGTTGAACATACGAGGAAATACAACGACGACGCGTGTGCGGGTCGCCGACCGCCGCACGGTGGAAATCGCGATAGAGCGCGCTGACCTATCGCGCGAAGAAGAGCTGGTGCTGCGTCTGCGGCACGGGCTCTCGCTGTCTCATGAGACCAGCCTGTCGTTTCGCGGCGGCGCCTCAGAGGACTTAAGCGCGCGGCTAGCCTTGATGGAGGTCTCGGCCATCGAGCACATGGCGGACGCAGAGCAATCGCGTCGCGAGGCCGCTGAGGCCGAAGCGAGCGACAAAGCGACCCAGTCGGTCATCGATCGGCTCCGCCAGCTCTGAGATCCAAGGCGGCGCCTCCCAGTGGTGCGCGCGACCTATGGAAAAAATATGGGGTCGGCCTTGGGTCGGTCCCTTTTTTTATGCAATTTCATCGACATGTCCGGCGGGCAGTGGCGACGATCGATAAAACCGCTGCGGCCGTGTGGCCTGATAAACCCCCCGCTGGGCCGTCTCTTGGGCCGCCGCCCTTGCGACCCGCGGAACTTCAGGCTACGAAAGCCGTACGCGATCCACGAGGAGAATCAGAGATGTCTAAAGCCTTCATCAACGTTCCGCTCTTCCAAGGTATGGACGAGTCCGGTCTTCAGGGACTCGGTGAGGTCTTTGAGACCTTTCACTGTGGCGCTGACCAAGTGATCTTTGCGTCAGGCGAGGTCGCCGACGCCCTCTTCTTACTCGTCGACGGCCACGTCGCCTTGCACGAGGAAGGCGAAAAGATGATTGAGCTGCAACCGATCTCGTTGATCGGCGAGCTCGGCGCGATGGTCGGCCTCAATCGCCGTGTGACCGCGGTCACGCTGGCACCTTCGGTCTTTCTGAAGGCCAGCGGCAAGTCCCTCCGCGGCTTCTTTGAGCGGAACCCCGCGGTCTCGGTGCAGTTCTATCAGAACCTCCTAGGCATGGCGGCCGACAAGATCCGCCGCGACGAGCGCCGCATCGACGATATGCGCAGTAACCTCATCAAGACCCAGAAGTCTCTGAAGACAATGCGTGATCTGGTCCTCGATGGGCCCTCGACCGAGCTCAGTGAGCCTCTCCATGTCGCGATTGAGCAGGTGATCACCCAGAATCGCCGCGCGAACTACATCGTTCAGCCCCCCTCGGCGCTGCCCGTCTACGTGCGCCTGCAGAACCGCGAGACCTACCCGGTCTTGGAGATGTCTCGTCAGATGCTCTCCCTTCCGGCCGACGCGGCCGTCAGCGACGGGGATTGGCGGGGCGTGCTCCTGCTTCCCCACGCAGAGATCCCTGTGTCGGGCCAGGCCGAGTCCGTCGTCGCGGGGCGCTTTCGCGTTGAGCTCGATACACTGATCGACGAGTATTCTCACGGTCTCGAAGACTATCTCGCCCAGGCGCAGTTGCTGGACATCTTACTTTAAGATCAGGCCGACGACGTCTTGCGTCATGCATCGAGACGAGGTCTTATGCTGGCACGGCCTTTGCCTCACACTTTGGGCTAGGTGCGTGCCATTTTCATTTGATTATCGAAGGTTTGAACGATGTCGAATCCCGGCCGCTTCGTGAATCTCGAGCTCCTGACCGCGAGCATCGAAAAGACCATCCCGTTCCTTGTCCCGCTCTTGGGCCTTGAGATCCTCTTCGTGGAGGGGGAATCGCCCTTTTTCGGACTGGCAAAGCAGGGCGTCGACGTGCCCTATTTCGGGATCTTGGGTTTTGAACCCGATCCCGCGATCACGAGCCACTGGATTGGCTACCTCGCCGTGGATGATCCGGCGGCGGCGGCGGCCACAGCGGTCGAGCTTGGGGGCGCCGTCTATCTCGCGCCCGAGGCGCCGGAAGATTTCGATGACGACGCAGACGTGGCGCCGCTGGTGTGGCTCATTGGCGATCCACAGGGCGCCGTCTTCGCGCTTGTGCCGCGCGCGGCGCAGGGGATTCACGTCTTTGACACCGGCGCCGATCTCGGAAGCCCTGCGTGGTTCGAGCTGACGACCAACGCCGTCGAGGCCGCTGCAGGCTTTTACGCGGCCGTCCTTGGGTGGGAATTTAGCGAGCCTGTGGACCGCGGTGAAGAGGGCCTCGCACGCGAAATCTACCTGGACGGCCATGTCTACGGAGTGATTCGGCAACTTCAGTCCGGCTCGCCCCGTCCGCCGCACTGGGTGCCGTTTTTGCGGGTGGCCGCTCTCGACGCCGCGCTCGGCAAGGTTCGGGGTTTCGGCGGGTTCTTCTTCGAGGACGCGGCCGTCGTCCCGGGCGGTCGCCGCGCGATCGTGCTCGAGCCGACCGGCGCCGACATCGGCCTCTGGCAAGCCGCCGGGTGAGCTCACGCGGTGGGAATCCCGGGGGCCCGCCTCAGGGCAGCCCGGCGGCGAGTAACAGCCCGTGCCAGACCTGCCCGACCTCTGGCTGTTGCACGGTCTTTGATCCGGAACTGACGGGGCCTGATATCGCGCGCCTCGCGACCAACTTGGGCATGTCGCCGACAATCTTTGCCGCCGCGCGGCCGGTGCACGGCGTGCAAGCTGGAGCAGACGGTGTGCGTCTCGGTACGGTCGAGACCTGGGAGCTGAGGCTGCGGCGCGCGGTCGCGGGAGACGCGGCCGTGGGCGAGGGGGGCGCAAAGCGTTGTCTCTTCTTGATGCACCTCGGGCCCGGACTCAATCGCTGCGGGGTCTATGCGATAAGGCCCATGATCTGCAGGACTTTTCCGACGGCCGTGACGGCCGACGGGGTCTTCGCGGGCAGCTCCGCGGTGTGCCCGGACGGCGCGTGGGATGGGCTCTCCCTTGATGCGCGGTCTATTCGGGCAAGCCACTCCAGTGCCGCCACTGAGCGAGAGCGCTGGCGAGCTTTTCTCGCGGTATGGAACGCCGAGGGGCCTCAGGCCGAGCTCGCAGGCCGGACCCGCGAGCAGGCTATCGAGCGACTCTTTGTGACTATCCTCGCGTTCGAGGAGATGCCCGCCGAGTCCTCGCCTGTCGAGGACCGGGCGCGCGCAGCCCTCAACGTGGCGTTTAAGGCTCGGCCTCCACAAAGATAATCGCGCGGTAGGCGAGGCAGCGCTCGGGGGCGGTCCCGACCTCGACGACGCAGCGGCTGCTGTCCTTGTCACTCATCGTGTCGGCGCGCGACGCCGCCTCGCCCCACGACATCTCGTAGTTCGTCACGCGATCGGGCACCTCGCCCGAGACCCCCTTGCCGGTCCACTCCCAGCGCACGACGAGGCTCGCCGTCTCGTTCATGGCCTCGGGTTCGCGCGGATTGAGCGTCGTCACGACCTCGCAGGTGCCCTCGACCCGCTCGTACTCGCAGCCCATCTCTGACGGCCTCTGGACGGCCTGTGGGCAGGCGGAGAGCATGGCGGCCCAAGCGCAGCTAGCTGTCAGTGTCACGAGACCAGCGGGACTCATACACTGATCGCCGAGTTGCGAAAGGGGCTAGGGCTAAGCTTGACGTTGATACAGGCGGGCTTTCCAGCGTCGAGGGCGGCGATGGCGCGCGCCAGCGCCGGTGCAAGATCAGCGGTTGTCTCGACCCACTCGCCGTGGCCCCCACAGGCTTCGACCACCTTCTCGTAGCGCGTGTAGTCGAGCTTCGTCGCGACGAGGCGGTTCTGGCCATAGACCTCGCGCTGGCCGCGCAAGATCTGGGTCCAGCCCGCGTCGTTGCCGATGATCGCGAGGATCGGCAGGCCCTGGCGCGCCATCGCCTCGAACTCCATCGCGTGCAGGCCGAAGGACCCGTCGCCGAACATGATGATGACCCGCGCCTCAGGCCTCACGATCTTGGCCGCCATCGCGAAGCCCGGCCCAACCCCGAGGGTGCCGAGGGGGCCCGGGTCCATCCAGGTCGATACCCCAAAGGGTTTCATGACATAGGCCGCCGTGCCGACGAAGTCCCCGCCATCACCAATGACGACGTCTCCTGGCCTTAGGATCGCGTCGACCTCGGCGCAGACCCGCAGCGGGTTCGGGGGATCGGTCTCGAGCTCCATCTCGGTTCGCATCCGCGCCCACTTGGAGGTCTCGTCAACGCGCACAGCCACGTTCCAAGTATCAAGGCGCCCCTTATCGAGGTCCTTGAGGCCAGAGGCCAACATGCCAAGGGCCAGACCGCTGTCGGACACGAGCCCCACGTCGACCCCGCGCTGACGGTTTCTGCCGAGCTCATCGCCATCGAGGTCAATCTGAACAATCTTGGCATCTTTCGCGATGACAGGGCTAGCCAGATTCAAGAGGGCCGCACCCGCCAGACCTGATTGCGCACCGGGTTGGAGCCGCTCGCTGGTCCCGTAGCTGAGCCGGAAATCGAATGGTGTACCAAGGATAATAACCGCGTCGGCGTTCTTGAGCGCATACTTTCGCGCGCGATTCAAAAAGTGGGGCCCCTTTGGATCCACCATGCCGCGCGCCATGCCGTTGACGAAGGTGGGGATGCCGGTCGTGTCCATAAACGCGGCCAGCGTCTCAAGGGGATCGCGCGACCAGCGCAGCTGCGAGCCCACGATACACATCGGTTTTTTGGCCTGCCTCAGCAGCTCGATGGCCTCTTCCAAGAGGTAGGGGTCGGGTGCGATGCGCGCCTCGGACCGATAACGCTGAGGAAAGGTGATCTTTTCGAGGTCCGAAAACTCCATGAGCACGTCGAGAGGGAGCTCCAAAAAGACGGGCCCGGGGACGCCGCTCATCGCCTTGCGGATCGCGATCGTGATGTATTCGGGCAGGCGCCGCGTCTCGGTGACGGTCGTCGCCCACTTGCAGATGGGGCGCATCAGCTCGACGTGATCCATATCCTGTAGCGAGCCCATGTCGCGGAAGACCCGCGGACCGGCGCCGCCCAAGACCAGCATCGGCACGCCGGAGCGCCGCGCAGTCGCGACCGCGGTGACGGCATCGGTGAGGCCCGGACCGGCGGTCACGAGGACCACGCCGGGCTTGCCCGTCATCCGCGCATAACCGTCGGCGGCGTGGCCGGCCGTCTGCTCGTGGCGGACATCGACGACGCGAATGCCCTCGTCGAGGCAGCCGTCGTAGATCGCGGCGATGTGCCCGCCGCAAAGGGTGAAGACAGCTTCAATCCCTTCATTTGCGAGCGCTTTTGCGATCAGCGCGCCGCCGTGGACCTTGGAACTCATGGGCTCTTCCTCTCGCCGGACTCCGACACGCGATGAGATAGGTGCGCGCGCGCTTCCGACCGCAGCACCATCAACGCTCGGGACCGTGATGGCAAGCCCACCCCCCCGGAAACGCCGGTCGCATCTGCGAATTCCCGTGTCCGAAGCCGGATAAAGGACGACGCGCGTGGCCGTCACTCCGCGCGCGTCGTTACCGGGGTCAAAGCTGCGAGAGCTCTGGGAGGAAACTCATCTACCCACATCGTCGTAGTCGCCGGAGCAACTCTGTCCACGAGTGTATCGCCAGCTTACGCCCAAGACCAGTTTTCGGCCATTCGTATTTCAGAGCGTACGACCTGGTCGACGCCGCACCACCACGCCCGATCGAATGGCAAGTCCAGCATAGTGTGCTGTATTTATTTAATTAACTCTTTACGAGAGTGGTGGTCGGGGCGCCGCGGATCCATCCTAGTGCTATCTGAATCAGACCTGACCGCGTCCCGAAAAAAGCTGTCCGGCCTGAGGTTGAGCCGCTTCAGGCTCCTTCCTACGAAACTATCTGGTCCGGCTCGTCATCGTTCACCGCCGAAAAAGGGCCGGAAAACTGGCGGGTCGGACCATGTCGCCTTATCGATGAGGCTATGACAACGAACGCAAATCTGCGCGTCGTGGGCGTTCGAGGCGCCACGACCGTCGACCACGACCACCTCGAAGATGTCCTTGAGGCGACTCAGGATCTCCTCGAACGCCTCCGCGCCCTCAACGACATCGATCCCGATGACATCGCCTCGATCGTCTTTTCCACGACGCGTGATCTGACCTCCACATTTCCTGCGCGCGCCGCGCGGAGGCTCGGCTGGGTCCAGGTGCCGATGCTGTGCACGCACGAGGTCGACGCGCCGAGCTCGATGCCACGGTGCGTGCGCGTGCTGATTCATTGGAACACCACGAAGACTAGCCGCGACGTCCGCCACGCCTACCTGCGTGAGTCGCGTCTCCTCCGGCCTGACTGGGCTTGGCCGCCGCTATCGGGGCCAGGCGGAGCTGTGACGGCGCCAGAGGACCCCATCCGCGAGGCGGCCTTGGCTGGGTCCACCTCCGAGGGTCAGGGCGTCGTCTCGCCGGGCCTACCGCTCGCCGCGAGCGCTCCTGTCGCCCTCAAGGACCTCACGCCTATCGCCTTTCAGGGTGAGCGCGGCGCATACTCTCAAGCCGCGATCATCGGCCTGCTCCGCGAGCTCGCCCCGACGGTCGATGGCCTCACGGCCTCTCTACCCTCGCCATCCTTTGAAACAACTCTCGATGCGCTCCTCAGCGGCAACGCCGAGGCGGCTCTTCTGCCAGTCGAGAACTCGACGACGGGCTCTATCCAGGAGGTCTGGGACCTCTTCGTGAACGCGCCGATCTCCGTGCTCGCCGAGGTTATCCTCCCCGTGCGGCACGCACTGCTGGGTCGTAGGGGCGCGACGCTGCAGACGATCACGACCGTGACCTCCCACCCCCAGGCCCTGTCCCAGTGCGCGCGCTGGATCGCCGGACACGGCTGGCACTCCCAGCCCGCGTCCGACACGGCCGGGTCCGCGCGACAGGTCGCGGAGGGCGGGTCCCTCGACACGGCCGCCATCGCGAGCGCCATCAACGCCGAGATCTACGGGCTGGATCTCCTCGCCGAGGACATCCAGGACGTGTCCGAGAACTTCACGCGCTTTTTGCTCGTGACGAAGAAGGCCTCTCTCGAGGCCCCGGTCGCGCGCCTCGCGGGCGCCGCCTCCTCTGGCCTCAAGACGTCCATCGTCTTCGCGACACGGCACGCGCCGGGCACCCTTTATGCCTGCCTCGCCGAGTTCGCCGTCCGGGACATCTCGCTGAGCCGCATCGAGAGCCGCCCCGACCGCCGAACTCCTTGGAGCTACATCTTCTTCGTCGACATCGCCGGTGACGCCGAAGAGCCGCGTATCGCGCAGGCCCTCGCGGCTCTCCAGCGCCACGCCGCGTTCATGCGCGTGCTCGGCTCTTATCCATCGTTGAACCTCAAACAAACGTTATCCCGCGCTGGCTAGTCCAGCTGCGTGGGACGCCACCTTTTTTCGCGCCTGCACCTCTTGGCAGACCGGCGAAGTGATTATTCGTCCAAAGGAAAAATGTTCATGACCCTACACCGCGAAGCCCGTCTCCCTGCCGTGGCCCCGGCCATCACGCTCGAGCGCGAGGTCCTCTTGCCCACGACGGCGGTCACCCTCGTCCTGACGGATCTCAGCGACCAGACCCTCATCGAGGATCTCTGCGACCGGCCCGACCACGCCCGCTTCGTCGTGGTGTGTCCGCCGCGGCCCACGATCGCCCTCGCCGCTACCTTTGAGCGCGAGTCGGAGGTCGCGCACGAGTACGGCGTGATGTCGCAGCTCGTGGACGTGAGACCAGTGCCCGGGGGCATCGAGTGCCGCTTCGAGGGCCGCTCGGTGTGTCGCGTCGAGGCGTTGCCGACTGGTTTTGGGGCGAGCGGCGCGTACCGCGAGGTCCGGGTCCGCCACCTCATCGACCGCACCGATCCGCTGGCCCTCGCCAAGCGCGAGACGACTGACGTGATCCAGGCTTTTGTCAGTCTCTGCATGACCTTTGGGCTGGCGGCCGGCGCGCTCGCCTTCGACCGCGAGCTGCCCGTCGATACGAGCGGCCTCGTCTATCGCATCGCTAGCAGCGTCGCTGGCGAGCCCTCCGCGCTGAAACCCTTCCTCGCCGAGCGATGCCCTGCCATTCGCCGACAGATGGTGCTGAAGATGATCGTCCGCCAGCTGGCCTTCGCGCAGCGCGAGGGGCTCATTGACCGAAACGCGACCCATCTCTGCTGAGAAGTCGCAGCTTCAGGCATTTTAATTATTTCAATTCAACTTATTGATCCGAGGCCCCATGCTCCTCCGCCCCGTCCTGCCAGACTCATCGCAGCACGCCCTCATCGGCATGGTGCACCTGCAAGCGCTCTCAAGCACGGGTGGCGGCCGTGCCCACCTCGCCGCCGTGGAGCGCTTCGCGCTGACGGACGCCGAGCGTCTCCTAGAGGCGGGCTTTCCGTGCATCGCGCTCGAGAACTTTGGCGACACGCCGTTTTCGCCCGGATCGGTGAGCCCCTTCACGGTGGCCGCGATGACGCGTATGGCCCTTGGGGTACGGCGCCTCGCCGGCGACGCTTTTCCGATTGTAATCAACGTACTCCGTAACGACGCCCACGCCGCGCTGAGCATCGCCGCCGCCGTCGGAGCCTTCGCCGTGCGCGTCAACGTCCACTCGGGCGCGGCCGTGACGGATCAGGGCCTGATTCAAGGCCGCGCGCACGAGACGGTGCCCCTCCGCGATCAGCTCGCGCCGCAATGCCGCTTCTTCTGCGACGTCCGCGTGAAACACGCCGCGCCGCTCATCGCGCGCCCCATCGAGGAGGAGGCCGAGGAGCTCCACGAGAGAGCGCGCGCCGACGCGCTGATCGTGTCCGGCGCCAAGACCGGGGGCGCGACCGACCCCGAGCGCGTCGCCACTGTCCGCCGCGCCGTCAGCTGCCCCATCCTCATCGGCAGCGGCGCCACGCCTGAGACCCTCGCCAGCCTTGGGGCTCACGCCGACGGCTTCATTGTCGGCTCGTGGCTTAAAGAGGGCGGCCGCCTCGCCAACCCCATCGACTTGCAGCGCGCTCGCGCCATGGTGGCGGCCGCGGCGTCCCTTTCAACCAGCGGCGTCCGCTGATAGACTGTCCTCAACGCTGCCGCCTCGGTCGCAAAGGACAACCCCATGCGCACATTTTGCATATCGCTCTCTTGTGGCCTCATCGCCGCGTCCATCGCGCCAGCGGCCTCAGCCGCGCCCGAGGACGAGGTTCTCGGCGCGCTCGGCAGAGACCTCGGTCGCCTGAGCGTCAACCTCCCGGTCTGGCTCTCCCAGCACCTGCCCTCCGTGATGGCCCCGGTCGGCCTCGGCGCAGGTTCTGGGATCTCGAATGATGCCGGGGGATTCAAGCTCGGTATCGTCACGCGTCTCGGCCTCTTTAATCGCCTGCCTGATATCGGCCGCGGCCTCGAATTGTTTGACGTGCAAGATCAGCTACCGTCGCTCCTGCCCTGGCCCCAGCTCGGCGTCGTCGTCGGCGCGGACCTCGGGGACGGCTTTGAGGTCGGCGCGGATATCCAGTTCATCCCGGCGATGGACATCGCGGCTGACAATGTGAACCTCAAAGCATCGCTCTTCGCGGTGTCGGCGACCGCGCGCTATCGGATCAATAAGCCCGACGGTCTCTTGCCGGCCTTCGTCGTCGGTCTCGGCGGGTCCTACTACACCGGCGACTTCGCGGTTGGCGCCGGCTACGAGAACGCCTATGACGAGACCCTCGACGACGGCACACGCGTCACCGGCACGGTCCGCATAGACGCCGAGCCGGGCGTCAGTTGGTCCATTTTTCAGTTCTCGCCCGAGCTCCGCCTCGCGTGGGACATCGTCGGTGTCTTCCGTCCCTTTATCGGCTTCGGCGCGGGTATGTCCTTCGGCTCGGTCACGAACGGGTTAAAGCTTAAGGGCACGGTGACCGTCGACACGATCAACGGCCGACCGGCCAACGAGCCCTCACAGGTCTATGAGACGACAGCGCTCGCCTTTTCCACGGCGCCGGCAAAGTATACGCTGCGCCCGCACGTCGGATTTGACTTTATTCTCGGGATCTTCGCGCTGACGGTTCAACTCGACTTAGCGCTCTCCGGCACCGACAAAGTGAACACAAACTTCGACGACGCCGTGAACACTTGGCTCAGCGAGGATCCGAACTATTTGTTCAACCAGAACGCGCGAAGCTCCCAAACCCACAACGCTTTTGTGCTTACCACGGCGCTCAGGCTGCAGTTCTGATGTGGGGGGTGAAGACCCACGTTTTGGGATGGACCCAGGAACGGTGTTTCTCTCGACAAGACCCCCTTCGGGCGTTATGTGAGTCCGTATGAGCATCGCGACCTTTTTGCAGCGCAACACCCTTGATTCCTTCCCAACGCAGATCGACGCCTTGGCCGCCCGCCTAGAGGGTTCAGGCATCGCCGAGCGTGTCGCCTTCGTGCGCGGGCTGACGAAGCCCGACATGGTGCGCCTCTGGGACATGGCCGAAGGCCGCGGCGCCAAGGTCGACGACTTCGTGCCCGCGGGGACACGCCTCGGTCGCGAGATCATCCACGCCGGCAAGAACTCGCTGCCCGTGTTCAACACCTTCGAGAAACGCTTCACCCCCGCCGACGGCCAGCCAGGCGAGATCTACGGTTATAACCACAACTGGTTTAACTTCACGACCGCCGGCCCCGGCTACTTCGTCGGTCGCATGGACGACACCGAGGGCGCCTTCGGCCTCGACTATTATCGCGTCCCGCCCGATGGCGTGCCCCTGCCGGTCAATTGGCCCCGCGTGCGCGCCAACACCATCGGCATCCAGAAATTCATTTTTTCTGAAATGATCGACTACATGCGCCTCGTCTGCGACGGCGTCACGATCGGCCGCGCCTGGCGTAAGGGCCAGCGCACCGACAACTACTTCGCGTTGGCCCGCACCGTCGGCTGAAGACACCGCGGGGTTGTTCATTGACGGCAGTCTCTCGCTGATGGTCGTAGGTTTGAGACCGCCGGCGGTCGCATGCGCGAGAATCGCAGCCCCTTCCCCCACGCCAGTCCGTCCGGGTCATCTCAAAGCCGCGGCCTTCACCGATTCGCGCGATGGCCGGACTTGTTAACCCGCCCAACAGCGCGCTCTCAAGGGTGCTGGACCCGGCGCGCCTCTTTACGCTAATTCCCTTTGGCCCTGCAGAAGCTCGCACCAGAAAATGGCGCAGCGGTGCACGGACACGAGGAGCGCCAACGCCTCATGCGCGGTGAGCCGCGTCGGGATATAGTCGACGTCACTCCCGCGATAGTGAACGGCCTCATTGCCCAGCGTGCGAAGGTTGTGCAAATGGATGATGACCCATGGCGCGACAGCACCCGTCAGCGCGTCGATACTGGCCATGAGCGTGCGATTTCTGGGCTTGATGCCCGCGAGGCGCGCCGTCGCCGCGGGCAACCGTCCGCAGGCCTCCCCCGTGACGAATTCCGCCATCTTTCGTCCCGCGGCCCCAAGCTGTACGAGCGACAGTTCCGGGTTCCCGAGCGCCTCACGGAGCTCGTTGACAAAGGCGAGGCTGGCGTCAGCTCCGTCGAAAGGACGCCCGACCAGCACGCGCTGAAGTTCGTCGATGAGCGCCCGCAGCGCTGTATCAGGAGCCACGAGACGAGGCGGCGCGACGATGCTCTCTAGGGCGTCACGGTAGAGTCGAGCCAGCTCGACGTCCCGAAGCACTAGGCGGACGTGACGCAGCTCGGTGGTCATCCGCAGTAGGCGCTGAGCCATGCGCAGCAAGAGGCGCAACACGTCTTCTGGCGGGAAACCGCGCTCGGGCGCGCCAGCGATGACCGTCATCGCCATGGTGCGCACGCCCGAGAGCTGGCCGCCGACCTCGAGGTAGGTGATGGCGCCGAGAAGCGAGTGGAGCGCCGTCTCGTAGAGATCAAGTGGGTCGGAAACCCGATGAGAATCAGGGAGTCGCACCACGAGGAGCTTCGCGTGCGGACATGCGCTCAAGGATGGCGGCGTGGCGAGATGGGTACCAAAGGTGCCGACCCGCGATTGCCCGTCGATGGTGTACCGCGGCGTGATCAAAGGCGTCAGTTCGAGTTTCTGGAGGTCGAAGTCGAGGCTATCAGCCAGCCCGTCGATGGCACCTCCGAAGAGGGGCTTGGACGGGTTGGCATGCGACGAGACGACCACCAAGTCCGCCTCGGCTAAGCAAATATCGCCATATTCCACCGTGATCGACGACTCGCCCTGCGGCGATTCAATAAAAACCGTGAAGGGGCCGGGGGACTGCGACGTCGACGGTTCACTCATGGGGCCTCCAACGGTGTGAATGATTCGGTCCGCGCGATCTATGGGCCGACGGCCAAATCCCGACAGTCCCGCAGCTTGCAATAGCATGGATGATCGTCGCCGCGCCTCTAGTCGATCGCCGCGCCAATGGCCGCCATCGTCGCATAGAAGGTCGGAAAGCTCGTGGCGATAGCCTCCGTGCCAGTAATGACCGATCCCGGCGGGGCGATCAGCGACAAGAGGGTCGCGCACATCGCGATGCGGTGGTCCCCGTCGGCGTCGATGTGGCCGGGCGTCAGCGCGCGGTGCGGGTCGCCGTGGATGTCGAGCCCGTCGGGGTAGACCTCGCAGGGGATGCCAAAAGCCGATAACATCTCGACGGTTTTGGCGATGCGGTCGCTCTCTTTCACGCGCAGCTCGCCGGCGTCGCGGATGGTCGTGACGCCCGCGGCGCGCGCAGCGATGACGGCCAAAAGAGGCAGCTCGTCGATGGCCTTGACGGTGAGGGCCCCGCTGATGGCCGTCGCCTTGAGGCCGCCGGCGCGGACGCGGAGGTCGGCGATGGGCTCGAGGTTCGCCTCGCGGGCGTTCGTGTGGGTCACGTCCGCACCCATGGCGGCGATGGCGTCCAAAAAGCCCGTGCGGGTGGGGTTAGTGCCGACGTCCGTGACGGTCACGTCGCTGCCCGGGACCAAGAGGGCAGCGCCCATGACGAAGGCGGCGCTAGAGAGGTCACCCGGGACATGGATGGGCCGCGCCTTGGGCGGGCGTCCGAGGTAGGCCAGCATGCGCTCGGTGTGGTCGCGCGAGAGCTCGGGCTCGGTGACGGTCGTCTCGCCCTCGGCGTAGAGCCCGGCGAGCATGATGGCGCTCTTGATTTGGGCGGAGGCGACAGGTGACGCGTAGTCGATCCCCTTGAGGGTGGCGTTGCCGCGGACGGTCAGCGGCGGGTAGTTGCCGTCGCGAGCATCAAGGACCTCGAGGCCCATCTGCGAAAGGGGTCCTAAAACGCGGCGCATCGGTCGGCGCGACAGGGAGTGGTCCCCGATGAGGGTCGTATCAAATGTTTGACCTGCAAGTATGCCAAGGGTCAGGCGCATCGTCGTGCCCGAGTTCCCACAATCGAGGGGGCCGTCGGGCTTATTGAGCCCGTGGAGGCCGACGCCGTGGATGGTCGCGCGGCTAGGGTCTGCCGGGTCGCGCTCGATAAGGACCCCCATCTGTCCAAGGATTCGGGCGGTCGCGAGGTTGTCCTCGCCGTGCGACAGCCCCGTCACCGTGACAACGCCGTTCGAGAGGGCCCCGAAGAGCAGGCTGCGGTGGCCGATGCTCTTGTCCCCAGGGACCGAGACGATGCCGCTGAGAGGGCCTGCGGCGCTGAGAGTAGGGCCGGGGACAGGGGCGGTATGAGCGGCTTCAGTCACAGAGGCATTTCCTTTCAGTTGCAATAATCGCGACGCAGGACAGCCGCGGGCTCCCGGCAGGATGCCTCGACTCCGCCCAAAAGTCTTGCCCCTTCGCTGGCCCTAGAGGCCGACACGCTCGAAGATAACGAGGTAGTTCTCGGTCAGAAAAGACGTGTCGATATCAGGTGCTAAACGAAAACCGGCGCTCTCGATCTCGGCCACAAAGGTCGCCTTGTCGGCGCGGACGTGGCCCAAGATGAACTCAGTCGTGACCCCCGGGATACGGTGAAAGTCCACGACAGCTAGGCGCCCGTTGGGTCTCAGCGCCGCGTGGATGTCGGCCAGCATCGTCGGTGGGTCCTCGAAGTGGTGGTAGACGTCGCAGACCCAGGCCACATCGACGCTGCTGGGGCCGAGGTTCGTCTTCGCGGAGGCCCCGAGCAGGGTCTCGACCTGCGAGAGCCCGGCGTCGGCGGCCCGCGTCTTGATCTGGGCCAAGAAGGGCTCGGCGATGTCGACCGCGAAGACCTTGCCAGTCGGGCCGACGGCGTCGGCGAAATACTTCACGAAGAGCCCGGTCCCCGCGCCGATGTCGGCCACAGCCATCCCGGGTTTGAGCGCCAGCGTCGCGACGAGGGCCTCCCGCGCCCGATAGACCTCGCGGCTCTCGCCCTCGAACCGGTCGGTCCACAGCTTCACATCCAAGTCTGGCGCCATAAAGGGCGCATTGACCTTCGGGTTGGCGTGATCCGAAAACTCGGGCATCGGTGCCCGTGCCGGCGCCGGTGGGCTGCAGGCGGTTATGAGACCGGCCAAGAACAAGCTCGTCGTAACTGACTTGAGGCCTTCAAGGCCCCGTGCTGTCATCGTCATATCATTGGTCCTAGAGCGATCTTTCGTCGCGGCGCCGTCCGTTACAAGTCACTGTGAATCAAATGGTTTTCGCCCTTTTCGTAGACCACGTTCGAGCGCCCAACGATCAGCGGATCCACCTTGCCGAGGGTCTTCAGGCTCTTGTTCTCGTAAGGTACTTTGTGTAGCACAAAACGCATCGCGTTGAGACGCGCCCTCTTCTTGCAATTCGATTTCACGACCGTCCAAGGCGCGTCCGAGGTATCGGTGAAAAAGAACATGCGCTCCTTGGCCTTCGTGTAGTCGTCCCACTTATTGAGAGACGCCTTATCGATCGGCGACAGCTTCCACTGCTTAAGGGGATGGGTCGCCCGGTCTTTGAATCGGCGCTTTTGCTCTTCGCGGCTGACTGAGAACCAGAACTTAAAGAGGATGATCCCGCTGCGGACGAGGTTTCTTTCGAATTCAGGCACTTGACGAATGAACTCTTGGTACTCCTCAGGAGTGCAGAAGCTCATGACCCGCTCGACGCCGGCGCGATTATACCAAGAGCGGTCGAAGAGCACGATCTCGCCGCGGGTCGGCAGGTGCTGCACGTAGCGCTGGAAGTACCACTGCCCGCGCTCCTCCTCGGAGGGCTTATCCAGCGCCACCACGCGCGCGCCGCGAGGGTTGAGGTGCTCCATCATGCGCTTGATGGTGCCTCCCTTGCCGGCCGCGTCACGACCCTCAAAGAGGATGATGACGCGCGCCCCAGTCTCTTTCACCCAGGCCTGAAGTTTGAGCAGCTCGACTTGGAGATGATATTTTTGAACCTCATAGCTCTTGCGCGACAAGAGGTTCTTGTAAGGGTAGCCGCCGTCACGCCAGTCGGGCGCCAGCTCGTCGTCAGGGTGAACAAGGGGGATCCCTGACCTCTGCTGCTCCTCAAGAAGTAGTTGTAGCAAATACTTCCTGTCGCTCTTCGGATAGGCCGCCAGGAAGCGCCGCGCCAGCGCCTTCCGTTCTTTATCCGTCTTCGTGCCCGCGGCGTTCAGCTTGTCCGAGATGGCCGCGACCTGTTGGTGCACACGCGCTGAGATCTCTCGTTCCACGATGCGAGCCCCGATAGCCTCGGGGTCATCTCCGCCGATGATGTCGCCTTCGGCTGCCGGGCGGGTCTCCGGTTTCAGCACCTCGGCTTCGTCGATCTCATAGGGGTCTTCTTTCATCACGCACCTGTCGCTATGTCGCGCCGTCCTCGCCTCTCCGTGGGCGAGGGACGCGCCCGACCGTGGGGACCTCAGCCACAGTCTAGCCGACGGTGCGCATGAGGTCGACCCCCCAGCGGTTGTATGCAACAAAACGCGTCGACGGTGGCCCGAGACCCGGGTGCCGCCACCTCGGTTGTGGTAAAGCGGTCGGCGACGGTGGTACCATCGGCGTCACCCGGACGCGAACTCGGCTTCATCGAGTGGTATTTCGGTGATCTCACAGCCAAGGACGAGTCGACACGATGGCCAAGGCGCTCCTCATTCTCCCTCATCTGCCGCAGAAGATGGGCGCCCCTTACTTGGGGCAGCAATATATCGCCGCGTCGCTGATTGCCGATGGCCACGATGTGCGCTGCCTCGACATGGCGGCGATCTTGTACACCGGCGGGGTCGCGCGTCTGCAGGCTGAGGTCGCCGCCTTTGGGCCCGATCTCATCGGCATGACCCTCTTCACCTACAACGCCCTCGCGGGTTATAACCTCATCGCCGGGTTACGCGGCCAGACGCGCCTCCTCATCGCGGGCGGACCCCACGCCACCGTCCTGCCCGAAGAGTGCGTCGCGCATGGCTTTGACGTAGCGGTCTCAGGCGAGGGCGAGCGCACGATCGTTGCAATTGCACGTGCCCTTGACGCCCCTAAGAATCTGCTCGGCTCTGTCCTCGAGCAGGTCTCGCGGATCCAAGGTTGCTATACCAAGCTTGGAAAAGGCACCCCCGGCGCCTTCCTCGATGAGCTTGATGACCTGCCCTATCCGCATATTAGTTATCCGGCCTTTCACGCCGCCGACTACTCGCCGCGCGGGATCATCTCGGCCGGCGGCATGATGACCAGCCGCGGTTGCCCGGCGCGCTGCACCTTCTGCGCGAACTACGTGACCGGGCGAGGCTATCGCTGGCGCTCGACCGCGAACATCATCGGCGAGATGGTCGAGCTCGGCCGCGTCACGTCGATCAACAATTTTCCCTTTTGGGACGACGCCTTTACCGCGAGGCGCCCGCGCCTCAACGAGCTCTGCGACGCCATCCGCGCCCACGAAGAGCTCCAGGGGGCGACCTGGACCTGCATCACCCCCGGGAACATGGTCCAGCCCTTCGACCTCGACAATATGCGCGATGCCGGCTGCGTGGCTGTGAACTTCGGCCTCGAGTCGGGCGATTACAACGTGCTGCAAGCGATCAAGAAGGGCCAGCGACCCGAGCAGGTCAAAGCATCAGTCAAGGCCGCGAAGGCCGCAGGGATGATGACGATCGTGAACTTCATGTTCGGGTTTCCGGGCGAGGACGCCGCCGCCCTGCAGCGCACCCTTGATCTCATGATCGAGCTCGCACCGGACACGGATTTTTTCAATAATCGCGGGGTCTTGGTGCCGTTTCCGGGCACGGCAATTTACGATCAACATGTCGGCAGCTATGACTTCGACAAGTGGTGGCTCGACCCGGCCAAAGTGCCCGACGAGCCGGACCTCTTCGCGCTTGGCGCCCTCGAATCTCAGACCGCGCTTGAGGTCGATCCGACCCTCGAGCTCGACTACTTCCGGTATTCCGACGCGGTCCGCGTGAAGATCGGCGAGTGCGTGCGCTTCAAGGCCCAGCACAATATGCGCACGTTGCGGCGCATGAGCGGCGGCGCCATGGCCGACGAAGCCGCCTGAAGTGGCCGCCGCTGCACGTTGCCGCCACGTCCCGCGCGTCATCGGGGTGGAAATCTGGTCGCGCGGGGGTTAAGGTCCGCCGGCTCCCGAGGCAAAGGTGAGGACGGCGTGGTGAAAAAGGGTGGATGGACCGACGATACCGGCGATGGGTCGCCCTTCGCGGCGCTTGGTGCGCTGCGTGACGCGCTACCGCCCGCGCCAGCCTCCCCAAAGGCCCCCGAACCGGCAAAACCCTCAGCGTTATCCCCAGTCCCGAAGCGCGCTGTGGTGCGCATCGAGAAGAAGGGCAGGGGCGGTAAAGAGGTCACCCTCGTCGAGCAGCTCGGGCTCGATCCGGTTGAAATGTCGTCTTGGGCGACAGCGATGAAGAAGGCGCTTGGCTGCGGCGGAGCCATCGAAGGCGACACGATCGCGCTTCAAGGCGATGTCCGCGACCGCGCCGTGGCCTGGCTGACGACCCGCGGCGTGCGCAAAATATCTAAATAAGACACGAGAATCAAAGATGAATACAGCATTCAAGTTCTACGAGTCCGCGGGCGACGCCCTCGCGACGGCCGCCCAGTGGTTTTTTGTGGGGACGCGGGCCAGCCTCGGCGCGCTGGCGACTGACGGGCCGGATTCGGTCTTCACGCCCGAGCTGGCGCGTCTTTGGCCTCACCTCGTCAAGGGGCTCTCGCCCGGTGACTCCGCTCAGGTCGTCTCGACCCTCGTCCTCGGGCCGGAGGGGACGCCCGAGGCGCCCGAGGCGCCCGAGGCCACGCGCATCTTTCTGATCGTGCTCTCCGACAGGGTCTCGCGGCACAACGCGCCGGGGCGCCCAGATGCCCTGCTCGCGGCCTGCCGCGGTCGCCTCGGTAAAAAAACCTGCGCGGTCATCCTCGTGCCAGAAGCGAACGCGGGCGGCGCCGAGATCTTGCCGTGGGTTTTGGCCCTCGCGCGCGCCGCGCCGACCTTTCGCCTGGGGGGGGGATCAACCACGTCTAGCCCAACTCCCCCCGTCGAGATCGCCGTGGCCGCCCTTGGCAGCGATCTGTCGGCCCGCGCGGCTAACCTTCACGCCGCGATGGACGGTGTGCGCCTCGCCGCGCGGCTCGTCGACATGCCGCCGAACGAGCTCGGCGTCGATCGGTTTGTCACGGAATGTGTCGACGTCGCGGAACGCCTCGGCGTGGCCATCACCATCAAGAGGCGCGACGGCCTCGTCGCCGAGGGTTTTGGCGGACTCGCGGCCGTCGGCCAGGCCGCCCGCCAGGAGCCCGCGCTGGTACACCTGTCGTGGCAACCTGCGGACACGGACGCGGCGCCCGTCGCCTGGGTCGGGAAAGGAATTGTGTACGATACCGGCGGCTTGTCCCTCAAAGGCAAGACCGACATGCCCGGCATGAAGACCGACATGGGCGGGGCCGCGGCCGTCCTCGGGGCCTTTGAGGCCGCCTGTCGCATGGGTGTCAAACGCCGCATCGACGCGGTCCTGTGCATCGCCGAGAACGCGGTCGGCTCCAACGCCGTAAGACCCGATGATATTATTCGTCTCTACTCCGGCAAGACCATCGAGATCAACAACACCGACGCCGAGGGACGCCTCGTGCTCTCCGACGGCGTGGCCTTCGCCACAAAGGACCTCGGCGCCCAAATAGTCTGTGATCTTGCGACGCTGACCGGCGCGCAGCTCGTGTCGACGGGCAAGGTCTTGGCGGCCATCGTCTCCAACGACGAAGAGCTCGAGACGGCCGCCAGAGTCGCAGGTCGCCTCGCAGGCGAACCGGTCTTCCCGCTGCCCTTCGCGCCCGAGCTCTTCCGCGCCGAGTTCGCGAGTCCGGTCGCCGACCTGCGCAACTCGGTCAAGGATCGCGCGAACGGCCAGGCCTCGTGCGCCGCCCAGTTTATCGCCGAATCCCTCGATCTGACGACGGTCCGCTGGCTCCACGTCGACCTCGCCGGACCAGCGGTCAGCCGCGATCGCGGGACCGGCTTTGGCGTCGGGCTCCTGCTGTCCCTCTTTGGTGAGGGCGCGACTGTTTAGCGCTTCACAGACGGTCCGGACCTCGGGCCACATTCCCCTCTTGCACGCGGGTCTTCTTTCGATTAGAAGCGCGCGTCCAAAACCAAGCCGACGGAGGCACCTCATGGCCAACACCAAGAACATCGCTGATACCCAAGAACGCAAAGCCGCAAAACGCGTTCTCCGCAAGGCCTTCAAGGTCGTCTACGCTAGCCTCACGGAAGAGCAGCTTCGCCGCTTCCGCAAGAGCGACATCAAGGGCGTTCGCAAGTTCCTCGCCTCCAAGTGAGCTGATCGGCGGCCCCGTCGACGGACTTTTCCGCGACGAAGGCCTCGACAAACTGGCTCGCTATCGCCAGATCACTCAGTCCTTTTTCCGGGTCGGGTTGATTTACGCGAGTCGTGGCCCGATACTGCTGTGCGGTCGCGCGGGTGATCCCGTTTGAACACGCAGTTCAAACGGACCGCGCCCTTGTCTGTCCGAGGAGCTGCAGTATGAATCGTCGTTTCGGTGCCTTAATGTTGGTGGGCGTGACCGTCCTCGCGGTCGGTTGTGGTGATGACGATAAGGGCCCGGTCGGCACGACCGACACGGCCGTTGGCGTGGACTCCAATTGCACGCCTGGCCAAGCCACCGCCACGCGCAGCGGCGTGACCTGCGTCGAGACCAACACGGGCGCGACATCCATCGCGCAGCCGTCTTCGTGCACGGCCGGCGACAGCCTCGTGTCCCACGATGGGTTCGCCTATCCTTGGACAGGCGCGACGATCGGCGCCAAGTCGTTCTCCTGTAACGCGTGTCCCAACGGTCTGCCTGTTCTACAGGGCAAGTTCCGTGTGCATGGCTTCCAAGAGAACGCGGATAAAGTCGACTACAGCGCGCCCGATCCGGTCACCGACTACGCTTGGGTGCTCTTTGTCGATGGCAACACGTTCTATTCGGCCGAAAACGACGTGGTCGCGGGCAAGTCCACGCAAGCGCGTGGGTACTACTTTTGCTCCATGAAGTCCGAGAACAGCGCGAAACATCTCTATTTCGTCGATCTCGAGAATTCCAATCCGGATAGGGTCGGCCAGTGGTCGCGCACGGACAGCGTCTTGTCGCAGAGCAACGGCAATAGCCTCCTGATTAAGTTCTTCAATAACGCTGCGAATACCGGCGACGCCTCGGGCTTCGACTATCCGTTCTGCCGCATCGGCTCTACCGCAGACGGTCAGACCTGCTACGATCCCTTCGGCGGCTGACCCCTCCGACCTCTCTCAAGGCGTGCCATGGGCAAGAACCATGTGCACGCCTTTGTTTTATTTGCGCTTTTTCCCTGCCGTAGTGCCCGCGAGACGCGCTCGCGGTATTGTTTCTGGAGCACACAATGTACGATCCCGAGAAAGACACCATCAAAGATCTCCACCAGCGCCTAAGCGCGCTGAAGAGGCATCTTTGACGTAGGCTTCATGGAAGCCCGCATCTCAGAGCTGACGGCGCTGTCAGGCGCCCCGGATTTTTGGGACGTACCTGAGCGCGCTCAGATGATGTTGAAAGAGCAAAAGGACCTCGAGAACCGCTTCGCGCGCATCCGCGTGCCGATGGCTTCCCTTGACGACGCCTTAGTGCTCATCGAGCTCTCGGAGATGGAAAATGACACCTCGCAGGAGACCGACCTGCGGGCGCTGATCAACGGCGCGAAGGTCTCAATCGAGACCTTCGAGTTCGAACAGATGATGTCCGGCGAGCTTGACCACGCTGACGCCATCTTGACGATCAACGCCGGCTCCGGCGGCACCGAGAGCCAAGACTGGGCCGATATTTTGTATCGCATGTATCTGCGCTACTGCGAGCGTCAGGGCTGGAAGACCGAGATCTTGGACGTCCAAGAGGCAGACGACGCCGGCATCAAGAGCGCCACCATCCAGGTAACGGGCGCCTATGCCTACGGTCTCTTGCGCTCTGAGTCGGGTGTCCACCGCCTCGTACGTATCTCGCCCTTCGACTCGAATGCGCGGCGCCACACCTCGTTTTCGGCCGTCTATGTCTATCCCGAGATCGATGATGACATCGAGATCGTCATCAACGAGGCCGATCTGCGCGTCGATACCTACCGTGCCTCTGGCGCCGGTGGTCAGCACATCAACAAGACCTCGTCCGCTGTGCGTATTGTGCACAACCCGACGGGCATCGTCGTGGCTTGTCAGGCCGAGCGCAGCCAGCACAAGAACCGCGACAAGGCGATGAAGATGTTGAAGGCGCGCCTCTATGATCTTGAGGTGCAGCAACGAAACGCCGAGCGTGACGTGCTTGAGGCCGGCAAACAAGAGAACTCGTTCGGGTCGCAGATCCGAAACTATGTGCTCCATCCTTATCAACTCGCCAAGGATCTGCGCAGTGGCCACGAGACGTCGAACGTGCAGAGCGTCCTCGATGGGGACCTGACGCAGTTCATCAAGGCCTTCTTGCTTATCCAAGGGGGCGCGAACGCACCGGCTGAGGGCGAGGCCACGCCGTAAGGCCAACGTGGTACATGGAGGGGCCGGCTTTACACGAGCCGGCCTTTTTCATGGTTTGAGATCTTACTCGGTCTCGGTGGTCTTCGTCCCGTGTCGGAGCTCGCTGGGCGTCATGAAGCCGTCCGCACGTTCGTGTTGGACGGCCGCGGGCAGGGAGTCGTGATCGACCTTAAAGAAGCCCGGGGCGAGGCCGCGGCGCTGGAGGAGAGGCCAGATCTCCTCGATCGTTTGACCTGAAAAGAGGCCGCGGATGAGGCCGTCGGCGACCGAGCGCACGAGGCTCGTCGTCCGGCGGTGAAAGTGGGTGGCCATCTCCTGGGTCACCTCGATGACCCCACGCGCGGGGATGAGACCCTTTTCGTACAAGACGAGCGAGCTCTGGATGCTGTCAAAGCAGGGGTAGGTGCGCCCGTAGCCCTCGAAGCGCAGGGGATTTTTGCGGACCTCGAGGTTGATGAAGGCCGCCTTGACGCGCTCTCGCACGGGCAGAGCCTCGGCGAGGTTCGTGATGCGGTCGGCGTCCTCGCGCCTGACGCCGAGACGCAGCAAGATCCGGAGGAGGGCATCACCGCGGACGCGCCCCGCGCAGATGTCGCCGTAGAGGGCGTAGATCGTGGCGTCTGATTCCGAGTCATCGCCGAAGAGGTACTCGTCCGCGTCATCGGGTAGGTCTTTGCGGTTCAAAAGAAGGGCGGCCAGCTTGTAGCCGATCTGCTCGCGCAGTTTTCCGAACTGGCCGCGCATCAAGATGCCGAGTTGGTCTTTGAACGAGATGCCGTCGAACTCGACGCCATCGATGAGCATCTTGCGCTGGATGACGCCGCGGAGCTGGGGCGGACTGGCCGACACGAAGTAGATGGGGTTTTGGGCGGTCAGCCCGTCGGGCGCGTGACCCCGCCGGATAGCCCCGAGGAGCGCCGCGGTGCCGGCGATCTCGCGTTTGTCCACGGCGAGCTCGAAGGGCACGGCGAGCAGCCCGCGCCAGTTGTGGATCTCGGTGGCCAGATAGGTCTTGTCGATGTCCCAGACGAAGATGGGTCCGCTGAAATCGGGCGGAAAGACACGGTCTTGCGTTCGGTCTATGGGTTGAGGTCCACCGAGATCCCGCAAGATGCGCAGCGCCGAGCGCATCGGATTCATGAGCGGCGCCGTCCGTCAAAGGCCCGAATATTGAGCGCGCTCTCGACGACCGAGCCCTCGATGAGGCGGGGCACGTCGATCTCGACCTCGGTGTGTTCGAAACGATTCGCGCGCGACATGAGGTCTGTCAGGACCTCTCGGGTGCTGTGGCCCTCGAATAGCAGGGCGTGGACCGCGCGGACGATGGGCATGTCGACCCCTAGGCGCTTGGCGTGAAGGTGGGCCGCGTAGGTCGTGTTGACCCCCTCCGCGACCTTTACCGAGTCCGCCTGGGCTTCGGCGACAGACATCCCGCTGGCGAGCTTGCGGCCGAGGGTGTTGTTGCGTGACAGCGGCGACGAGCAGGTCGCCATAAGGTCCCCGAGCCCCGCTAGGCCGAGGGCGGTAATGCGATCGGCCCCAAGGACCTCGGCGAAGCGGGAGACCTCGGCGAGGCCGCGCGTCAGCAGCATCGCGAGTGAATTCGTGCCGAGGTCGAGCCCGGCACAGACGCCGGCCGCGATGGCGATAATGTTCTTGAGGGCGCCGTGGACCTCGACGCCGACGACGTCGTGGTTGCCGTAGACTCGTAAGGTTGGACCTGCAAGTAAGCTGGCGCCCTTCGCGACGACCTCATCGAAGGCGCTGGCGATGACCGTAGCCGCGGGTTTATTGTCCATGACCTCGTCCGCGAGGTTCGGGCCGGAGATCGCCCCGACCTTCAGGCAGCAGGTCTCAGACCGCAGGATCTCAGACATACGCGTGAGGTTTTCGGTCTCGAAACCCTTCGTCGCCGACAAGAGGATCTGGTCACCTCGGACGTGTTGCCCCAGCTGAAACGCGACGGCGCGCATCTCGGATGACGGGATGGCGACGACGATGACCTCGGCAAAGGTCGCGACCTCGGCGAAGTCGGTGGTCGCCACGACCCCCGGATGAATCTGGCGGTCTCTGAGGTAGCGGGTGTTCGTGTGGGCCGTATTGATCTCGGCGACGCGGTCTTCGTTCCGCAGCCACAGGCGCACATCGGCGCCAGCCAAGGCCATCAGGTGGGCAAGGGCCGTGCCCCAGGACCCGCCGCCGAAGACCGCGGCGCGCTTTTGCGGTTGGGTCGTACTCATCGGGCACCTGCCTTTGCTGCGGCGTCAAATACGGGGGCGAGCTCGCGCTCGAGGCCGTAGTGCTTGAGCCGGTTGCCATAGTAGTGGAGCAGCTTCATGTCCTCGCAGAAGACGCGGTCGCCGCGGCGCACGATGACGGGGTGGGTATGGTAGGACCCGAAGTGCCGCAGCGCGCTCTGCAGCATGGCGGCCGCGTCACAGCCGCTGAGGGGGCCTGGCTCAAGGCGGAGCTCGTCGCGCTCGGACCGCGCGTGGAGCGCCTTGCAGGTCGCGAGGGCGACGTCGCAGAGGTCCGTCACGCTGACGCCGAGCCCCTCGTCGCCCGTCCGCAGCAGCCGGTAGAGGTCGAGGCCTCGGTGGCGCGCCCGCAGGATGTGAAAGAGCGAAAAGGCGATGGCCTGCGTCGACAGGACCACGTTGTACTTCAAGAAGGACGCCGCCAGGGCCTCACCGGCGCGCTGCGTATAGACGCGGTCCCGCTGCGGCAGGTGCTCGGGTTTGCCATCGACGAGGACGTAGCGCTCGATGTCGATGGGGCGCCCGTGGTGGTCCATCGACTCGCCCGTCTCAGGATCGACCGGATTCCCAAAGGGATCGATGGGCATGCCGAAGTGAACGCGGATGCGCGAGTCGAGGTTAAGGAGGTTGCTGCTGAAACGAATATATTTCTGCAGCACATAGCTCTCGTCGGGGGTCCGGATGTAGTTGGACTTCCCCTCCCGCTGCAGCTGCTCCTCGATGAGGGTCTCGGACTCAAGCACGAGGTGGTAGTTGAGGGTGCAGGGCACGATGAAGATGCGGCCCTTGTCCTTTTTGTTCTGCAGGTTGTTGATCCACGCGCGCAGACCGGCTGAGAGGAGGCCGAGCTTGAGGCGCTGCTCGATGGCACCAGAGCGGACGCGGGTCCCGGAGGGAAAGAAGAGGTTGTGCTCGCCCAACTCAAGGGTGATGGTCGCGTATTCTTTGAGGATATCTTTGTAAAGGGGTGCCGTCTTGAGGCGGTCGACACGATAGGCGCCGAGGTTACGCATGAAGAGGGACATGACGGGGTTGGAGAAGAGGTTGAGCCCTGCGCCATAGGAAAAGGCCGGCAGGCCAAGGGCGTAGACGGCCCAGCCCATGACCGGGCTGTCGAGGTTTGAGACGTGGGTGGGCGCGAGGATCACCGTGCCCCGCTTGGCGCACGCCTGGATCGCGTCGATGTTGCCCTCGAGGGCGATGGTGTCGGAGATGTCTGGCAGACCGCGGCTCAAGAGGCGCTTCGGGCTGACAGCGTTGAGCAACATCGGCAGCACGCGCGGCAGGACCTTTGTCGCGACAGAATAGAGCGCTGGCGAGAAGTTGCCTCTGATCTCCTCACAGTAGCGCCGGATGATCTTGCGCAGGAGCTTGTTGACGCCGGCGTCGTTGGACTTCGCGAGAGAGGTGCGGATCCCGTTCCAGAATTGTTGGTCTTCCTCCCAGCGCGGGTTGTCGCGGTCGGTCTCGAGGCGCTTCTTCTCGTGATAGAGCGTGTCGTTGACGACGACGTCCAGCTGCATACCGCCGGGGACAGTGGCCTGCGTGAGGCATGCGTCTAGGACCCTGGCCTCGACCTCGGTGAGGGCTTTGTCGCGTAGGCTGTTCTGCATGATGCACCTTGGATGAGCGGGGTGACCTCTAGGCGGCGGCTAGGGGGCCTTGAGTCTACATGACAACGGCTGGGTCGGAAACCGCGTGCGGGTGAGTGTCCGCTTGCGTGTCGCCGTGTCGTGTGGGGCCGCTGCGAGGGTCCGTCGCGCCGGTGCGCGTCGCTTGCCCGGTCACGTGGCCGACGTAATACTTGTCCCCCACCTCGAATCCGCACACTAATGGCCCCAACTTATGACCCGCGCTTGGTACCATATCGTCGTCATCGGCACTGAACTCTCAGGCCTCATCTTCGCTGCGCTCGCTGCGCGGCGTGGCTATCGCGTCTGTGTGATTGGCCAAGGCGATGAGCCCGCGCGCTATCGCCATGAGGGACACTGGTTTTTGGCCGAACGCGAGATCTTCTGCGGGGTTGGCTCCGCCCCCTCGATAGGCAGGGTCTTCGCTGAGCTGGGCCTTGGATTTGAACTAAAGAACCGACCCCAAGCGGTTGAGCCTGCGCTCCAGCTCGCGATGCCGGGGGTTCGCCTCGATTTCGCCCGCGACTCGCGCATCCTGGCGCGCGAGATAGAGCGGGAGTTTCCCGGGCAGTGGGAGGCCCTCGCGGCCCTTGATGAGGAGAGTCGCCATATCGCGGCTCTCTTTGACCCCCTCACGGTCGGCGACGTGGGGCTGCCGCCGGACGGCTTTCGCGAGAGGTCACGGGTAAAAGCCATGCTGCGGGGCGTCGACTCGCACCTGCTCGATCTCCACGACTCGCCCTTCGCCGCGCACTTCGCGCACCCCGAGTTTCAGCGCGCCGCCCATGCCGTCATTGATCACCTCGCTGACCTCGGGACGGAGCACCTCCCGCGTCACATGTCGATGCGCCTCTGGCGGGCATTTCGCGATGGTTTTCAACGATTTCCAGGGGGGCTCGACGGCCTCAAGGAGATGTTCGTCGGCAAGCTCCGCGATCAGAGTGGGGACTATCGCCCCGACGCCTACGCGATTCAATTGGATATCAAACGATCGCGTGTCGTGTCGGTGGGGCTCGCAGAGAGGGCCGAAGCCCTCGGGTGCGAGATTGTGGTCCTCAACGCCGCCCCCGAGAAGCTGGGGCCACTCCTTGGGATCTTGACCGAGCCGCCACGCGCGCACCGGGTCATCGTCAATGTCGCGCTCGATCCGCGTATTATCTCGCCGTGCTTAGCGCCAGAGCTGCTCGTGTTTGGACCTGACACGGCCGGGCCCCTCGCCGAGACCTCGTGGTGGGTGTCGCGCCCGGGTGTCGGGCCTCTCGCGGGTTCAGAAGGCCGGCCTGGTCCCGGGGTCATACAGATGTCCACCGTCGCGAGGGGGCGCCGGCTCCCAGCGCTCTTGGAGGACCCGACCTTTCTTCGCGCTTCGGCGCTCGCGGCGCTGAAGACGGTCATTCCTTGGCTCGACGACGGCTTACGGGCCGTGCACTTGCCTGCGCCGATCCCACTGTCGTTCGCCGCCGACTCCAAGGCCGCTGGTATTGTGGCGACCCCGTGGCCGCGATTGCCGATAAAGAACGCGCTCGCGACGGGCGCCGGGGCCGCGTCGCCGTTTGGGCTTGAGGGCGCCTGCACGAACGCCCTCGTCGCGCTTCATCGGCTGACCCGCCGACTTCCCATCAAAGGGGCACTTCCGCATGTACGACTCTGAAATTACACACCAACGCTGGTGGGTATCGCCCTCCATGTGTCGCCCGGCGGCTCTCATCGTGTTGTGGGTTGGGACGCTCTTGGGGCCCCTGGCCGGAGACGCTGCGGCCGCCGACGGTGATGAGAACGCGGCGCCCAAAGAGATCATCACGTGGCCCGACTTTATCGCCAAGATTGAAAAGGACCATCCGCTGATGGACGCCGCGCGGGCCGGGCTCGACAGCCTTAAGGCGCGCGCCGACCAGGCAGACTGGGGCTACTTTCCATCGATAAAGCTCACCGGCGCCGCGAGTGTTGTGCCAACGATCACCGGCAACGCCCTCGCGAGCGACACCGATTGGGGCCAAATCGGCCTCTATGGTGACGCGCGCCTCGAGATCGTGCAGCCGATCTATCTCTTCGGCCGCATTGAGGCCCTGCAGGACGCAGCGAAGTCCGGCATCAGTGTGGGCCGCGCGGCGATTGAGGTCGCCCGCTGGGAGCTCCGCGCCCGCGCAGCGGAAGCTTGGTATTCAATCATCTTGGCGCGCGAGCTGGACGGTCTGCTGGGTGATGGCAAGACGTGGATCGACAAGGCCGAGGCGCGCATGGACAAGCAGCGGGACGAGGACTCGATCGACTACGACCAGCTTGAGCACCTGCGCCTAAAGACCCGCATCGCAGAATTCTATGAGCTGCAAACGAAAAATCGCCTCTTGGGCGAGGCCGCCAGAGCCGGTCTGAGAGTATTATTGTCGCGGGGCCCGGACGAGACTCTGCCGGAGGTCACGGGCGACATGGAGCCTATTGAGTTCCAACCATTGGGGAACGCGGTCTACATCGAGATCGCGAGAGCCAATGATCCGGGGCTTCAGCTCGCCCGCGCTCGGGCGGCCGCGATAGACGCGCTCGCGGACGCGAAATCGGCCGATCTTTGGCCGAAGTTCGTCGTGGCGGGTGAGGTGCGAACGACCCACGCGCCGACCATTGAGAAGCAGCGATCCATCTATGCTGACGACCCGTTTAACCGCACCTTTGGGACCATTGGCGTTGGAATGGAGTGGCGCCTCGACATCCCGCAGCGGATCTTTGTCGCCGACGAGGCCCGGGCCTCGGCCCGACGGGCCATCGCCGAGGCGAAGGTCCAGGAGCAGCTGATGGAGGTCAACGTGACCCGTCTGGCCCAAGACCTCGTCAATCAGCGTGATCTCCTTGAGGTCTATCTGATGTCGCGCCGCGCCAGCCAGGGCTGGTTGACGGCCACTTGGGACACCTACGAGAGCGGGTTTGGTAACTTTCGGGACGTCATGGACGCCCTCGTGCAGTTCTATCAGAAGAGGCTCGGCTATCTGCAGGTCGTCTATAATCACAACCTGGCGCTCTTTAAGCTCTCCCAGGCCATCGGCGCCGACGTTCGCGCTCTGGTTCCGGCGCCGACATCATCGCCGTCTGAATAACCCCTCGGTCCACATCGTCGATATATTCTGTCGGGCCTAGCGCCCCTTTCCCGAACGGAGTCAATCCTATGAAGACCTACCTTAAGATTCTCCTCGTTGCCCTCTTTGCCGTGGCCGTTGGCGCGAGCGCGGCCGTCGCCGCCGAGCCCGAGACCCCGAAGGCCCGCACGAGCTCGATCTACGGCGAGGTGAAAAAGGCCGCGGCCGAGGCGACCGACCGCGACGGTCTGGTCACCAAGGTCCTCGGGTATCTCGACAGCTTTATCGACTACGAGGGCTTCTCTGAGCGCACCCTGAAGGCGACCTGGCCGACCCTGACGGCGGCTCAAAAAGTGACCTTTAAGGACCGCTTTAAGCGCCTCGTCATCCGCACCTACGCCAAGCGGTTTACCCCGGGCGTTGAGTTCACCGTGACCTATCGTGGCGAGCCTACCTTCACGAACGACGCCAAGACCGAGGCGCGGGTCAAGTCGACCGTGCGCAACGATAAGATCGGGGCGGACGTCGACTATCTGCTCGTGCTCTCGACCGTCGGCGACGTCGTCGCGTGGCGCGCGATTGACATCGTCATTGACGATGTCTCGATGGCGCTCAACTGGCGCAAGCAGTTCGAGCGTATCGTGGCTAAGGACGGTTTCGCGGCGCTCATCGCGAAGATCGACGCCAAGATCGCGAAAGAGTGACTTCGGCGGTCGACCGCCGAGGGAACGTGAAGACCGTTTTTAGTCGATGCGCGTCGCAAAGGCCCTGGCTCCGAATCTTCGGCGGCCGGGGCTTTCGACGTTCTGGGAGGACAAGATGATGACCCGTGGATTGAGTGTGATGGTTGCGTTGGCGTTTGTGGGGATGGCTAGCGTGGCCGCGCGGGCCGATCGTTCACCGCGTGAGGCGGCCACCTGCAAGAGCGCCTACGGCACGACGGAGTGCGGCTACGGGTGCCTCGCGGCCTACGGCGAGGTGAAGTGCGCCGCCCGGCCTGGCGGGATGTGTAAGGCCGCCTATGGGGAGATCGTCTGCTGGGACGAGCCCCAACGCCGTCACCACGGCCACGAGCGCGCCGTTCAGGGCGCTGACTGTCTGTCAGCCTACGGCAAGACGGAATGCGGCTACGGGTGCAAGGCGGCCTACGGCGAAGTGAGGTGCGGTCGCCGTGCAGGCGCGACGTGCACCGCTGCCAATGGCGAGATCGCCTGCGGCTTTGGGTGCATCGCGGCGTATGGCGAGCTGCGCTGTGCGTCGAGGCCTGGTGGCCATTGCGTGGCAGCCTACGGCGAGGTCACGTGTAGCCGCTAGGTAGCGCGATCACGATCGCGTCTAGGGGTCGCAGCGACGCTTGTTGGTCAAGACGACCTCGATCTCAGTGATACGATCGGGGATCGCGGGGCTCGTGGGCTCGACGACGAGCGCGTCACGCAGGGTCTTAAGCGCCGTCTGGCAGTCATGCTGCTTGAACGCGTTGTCGGCGGTCAGCAGCATCACGGGGATTCCGCTGACGAGCTTCTTTAGCTCTTCTTGGCCGTCGACGTAGTACTCGCTCGCGGCGTCGATCTCGCGCAGGAGGGTCGCGGCCTCTCCCCGCCGCAGCTCGCGCGCCAGCGTGCGGGCGTCCTCGAGTCGCACCTGGTCCTTTTGCCAGAGCTTGATACGATTGAGCGCGCCGCGCGCCTCGTCGCTCGTCGGGTCCTGAGCGAGGATCGTCTCGTAGCTCTCGGTCGCGAGATCCCACTGCCTCTTCTTTAGGCGGTCGCGACCGACTTCAAGGATCGCCTCGATCTCAATGCGCTTCTTTTCCGCGAGCTCTTCGGGTGTCGGGCCCGGTGGGGTGGCAGGCTGGGTCTCGGCGGTCTCCTCCGTGATCTGAGGCGCGCCCTTGCCAAAGAGGGAGTGGCCAAAAGCGACCACGACGACGATGCCCGCGATGACGATCAGCGCCAAGCCAACAGACACATACATCCACGGGCGGCGGCGAGGCACCCGGATGTCCTCGTCGTCGTCGAGATCGAGGGGCGCCGGCCTTACGAGCGGCTGCTCGAGGCCGTGCTGGCGTTTGCCGCCCGAATCTGCTGATGGTCGGATGGCCTCCGCGTTGTCGACGGTGCCGGGCACCTCGACTTTGAATTCCACATTTCCGAAACGCAGGAAGTCCCCGTGGCGGATGGTCGCGGATTCGACCCGAGAGTCATTGACGAAGGTCCCGTTTGAGCTCTTGAGGTCCTCGACCATGATTGAGCCCGAGCGCTCCACCGTGATGCGGCCGTGAACGCGCGAGACGCTCTTGTCGATGACGACGACCGCGCAGTCTTTGCCGCGCCCGACGAGGCTCGTACGTTTTTCAACGCTGATCGTCTGGCCCTCGAGAGGGGCCGTGAGGCCGGCCAGCTTGTAGAAGACGACCGCCTCTTCTTCTTCCCCGAGCGCTTCGACGTGCAAGTAATAGTCGCCGATCTTAATCTTTGCGGCACGTTGGATCGCGTAGACCTCGGTGATCCGACGGCCGTTGACATAGACGCCGTTTGCGCTGCTCAGATCCTCGACGTAGCAGCGACCATCGACAGTATAGAGGCGGGCGTGACGACGGGAGACGTTGTCCGAAGGCAGCTCGATGTCCGAGGCTTGCGAGCGACCGATATAGAACTCGCCGTCTTCGAACGAGTACTGGTCGGCCACGCCTCCGTGCTTGTCTTCGATCGTCAGTCTGAACATCGTGTCAATCTCTCATCGTGGGCAAGTCGTGGGCATCGTTCGCGAAAGATGAGGTCGACAGCCGTCAAGACCGGTTGCCCGGCCCGACGGCTGTCTCAGGCGTAGAGGTCCCTCACGCGGGGCTCACAGCGGCCACGCGATGGACCCGAGACTCTCCGTGGGCGTCGCGCAGGAGGCTCACCGTAAATCCGACCGCCTCGCGCACGAGGCGCTCGCCGAGACCAGCGTTGACGCCAGCGCCGAGCTCGACCGCGAGCGCGAGCCGACGCAAGGCCCGCGACACGTCAGCCTCCGCGGTGACCGCGAGGATGGGACAGCCGACGACCAGGGAAGTGGCGACCCAGTCATGGACGAGGCGTCCGTCGAGGGGCTCGAAGAGGACAAGCTCGGGCTCGAGCGCGCTGATCTCGGCCGCGCCCACGAGGGCGCCCGCAAAGAGCGTGACGGCGTTGAAGTGCGGTAACGCGTGACCGCTGCCGTCGCCGACGCGGACGACCCGACGTTCGATCCCGTAGGCCGCGGCGATCGCCGTCGCGACGGCCTCACGCGCCTCGCCGGGGGCGCCGCATACTAGGATGCGATCGCCGCGGTCGGCAGCCTCCGCGATCGCATCGCGTTGGCCAGCGTCCATCACCCCAGCGGCCTCAAGGCTCGCGAGGGTAGGCGAGTCTGTGCGTCCGCGGCGCCAGACGGCGACCGGGTCGGCCCCACCGCCTGGCTCGACTAGGCGCAGGAGGGACCCGTCACGGAGCCGGCCCTCTTGCAGGCCCGCGGCGGTATTGTCGCCGTCGCCCACGACTATCCCCGTGCCGGCCGTGAGGATGCGCAGCGCACGCCGGTAAGAGCGCGACGTGGCGAATACCCGACCGGTCGATTCGATGGCGCCGTCGTGGCGGGATAAGAAGATCGCGCGGGGCCCGTTTAGGTAGATGAGACTCACCGTCGCATCCGACTCCACCTCGCCGAGCGGTCCAATGCTCACGAGCTCGCCAAGGGCGTCCTCTGTGAGCGCGTCCCGGTCGATATCCGGGCTGATCTCTCCGTTGGCTATCGCGCTCTCGAGGATGGCGTTGAGGAGCAGCTGCGCCTCTTCCGCGCTGCGGTCGTCGATACCGTTGGCCTCGACGCGCTGGACGAGGAGCCCAATCGCCATATTCCACGCGGCCCACGCGTCATCTTCAGAGGAAGCATCGACCTCTTCCCATGGGGCCGGGGCCTCTGCCTCGTAGCTCTCCGAGGCGTCTGGCTGCTGTGCGTTCTCCTCAGTCTCCTGATCGGCGCGCGGCTCGGGGGCTGCCGGTTGGCGGGCCTCAGTCGCGGTCTGTTTCGCCTTCAGCACCTGGGCTTCGGTGATGATCGCGATCGCTTGGGTCGCGACGAGATCTGGGTCTGCCTCTCGCGGCGGACGGGCCGTCGGGAGGGGGACCTTGGGCGCGGGGGGAGGGCCGCTGAACTCAATCGTCGGACGCACAGGCTTGGACGCGTCTACCGGAGCCGCGACAGGCGGCGGTGGTGGCGCATAGGCGGGCTCGGGTGGTGGCGGTGGGGCCGATCGCGCGGCGAAGCGAGCGTCGATCTCCGCGATCATGGCCAAGTCGAGGGCCCGTGTCGCCTCGTCGTCGTCCGGAGGGTCCATCGGTGGCGGCGTCATCGGTGGCGCCTCGAAGGCGTCCGTCCCTACCGGCGGTGGAGGCGGCTCGGCGTCCGCAAAGCGCGCAGCCGGGCCCACATCCGCGGCCTGGGTCGGCAAACGTGCGCCGCGCGGCTCGAGGGTGGAGCCACCCGCGGGCGGTCCAGCCGTGTACGGCCCCGCCATACGCTGCGAGGCGTGCTGCTCGGCCGGTCGCGTGAGGCGAATCACGAAGTCGCCGATGTAGACCTTGTCGTCAAAGGTCAGCAGCTCGGGCGCAGTGATGCGGCGTCCATTAACGTAGGTGCCGTTTGTGGAGCGCAGATCGACGATCACGACCTTGTCATGCTTATCGACGAGGCGGGCATGACGCTTCGAGATGTTGCTGCGTGGGAGCACGATATCGCTCCCTGCAGCGCGCCCGATGGTCACGTCCTCCTGATCGATGATGAGTTGACGCTCGTCTCCGTTCTTTTCACGGATGGTCAACGCCAACATGGTCTTTCTCCTGCCTTGGGAAATAGGTGACTTGCAACGGTCATAACGTGTTTTGTCCGACGGCCGTGGCTTCTTGTCAACTTGCCTCGCGTCAGATCTGCCCGGTTCAGGCACCGGATCACCCCTCTAATCCGAGCGAAGATACGCGACGTAGGCCGCAACGGTGGCACGCGGGTCGTCGCTGTTGAAGACCCCCCCAATCGTGGCGACTCCCGCGGCGCCGGCCCTCGAGACGGCCTCTAGCCGATCGAGGGACATGCCACCGAGGGCGATGACGGGGCGGTTGAGCGCCCGGGTCGCGGCGACAAGGGCGACGAGGCCGAGGGGCCCCAGCTCGGGCGCCTTGCTGATGGGCGCGAAAACAGGAGATAACAAAATGAAATCAGCACCTTCGAGGCACGCAACGGCCGCCTCCGCGTGGCTGTGGCAGCTGCGCGCGACCGAAATTTTCGGAAAAGACCGTCGTATGTCCGCTGTCGACGGGCTTCGGCTCGTCAGCTGGACGCCGTCGGCCTCTATCGCGAGGGCGAGGTCGACCCGCCGATTGACCCAGAGGGGCACACCCAGAGGTCGAACGCGGTCCCGCAGCCAAGCCAGACGTCTCATGCGAACTGAGTCCGGGCTCCCGGTGTGGTCGCGCTCGATCACCCCAGCGAGTCCGAGTGATGCCGCGAGAACCGGCTCGATCAGCTCGAAGACGTGCGCGAGGCGCTCATCGTCGACGGAACGATCCACGATGATCCACAGCCTCGGTCCCGCACGATATCGCGGACCTTGGACTTCCTCAGTCAACGAGGCCAGTCAGCGGCGACGACGCGGTGGCATACATCCGCATTGGCATGCGGCCGGCGAGGTACGCGAGGCGGCCCGCCTCGACGGCCTTGCGCATCGCCGTGGCCATCATGACCGGATCCTTCGCGGCCGCCACAGCCGTGTTCATCAGGACGCCGTGGCAGCCAAGCTCCATCGCCTTGGCCGCATCGGAGGCCGTGCCGACGCCGGCGTCGACGATCACCGGGATGCTGACGGCCTCGACGATGAGGCGGATCGACACCGGGTTACGGATCCCGAGCCCCGAGCCAATAGGCGCGCCGAGGGGCATGACGGCCGCGCACCCAATGGCCTCGAGCTTCTTACAGACGACGAGATCGTCCGTGATGTAGGGCAGGACCGTAAAGCCCTCGGCGATGAGCACCTTCGCGGCCTCGATGGTCGCCTGGTTATCGGGATAGAGGGTCTTCGCGTCGGCGATGACCTCGATCTTGATGAGGTCGCCCATGCCGACCTCGCGGGCCAGCATCGCGGTCCGGATCGCCTCTTCCGCGGTCGTGCACCCCGCCGTATTTGGTAGGAGCACATATCGATTGAGATCGACCTGGTTCCAGATACCGTCCTCGGCGTCTCGGTCGAGGTTCACGCGACGCACGGCCACGGTCACGACCTCGGCCCCTGATGCGGCCAAGGCAGCTCTGGCGGTCGCCACGTCGGTGTATTTGCCGGTGCCGATGAGCAGGCGCGACTGAAAAGTGTGTGCGCCAAGGGTCAAAGAATCAGTTGTCACGAGCCACCGCCTACGAAGTGAACGAGTTCAATAATATCATTATTTTGTAACGCGATGTCCGACCACGTCGCGCGGGCGACGATCCGTCGATTGAGCTCGACCGCGATACGTGCATTGTCAAAGCCCAGCGTGTGCACGAGGTCGGCGACGGTGTCCGGTGCGGGGTCGAAGGTGCGCTCTTGGCCGTTGACCGTAAGCGAAAAGAGCATGTCCTGGGTCATCGTCGGGCTCCGAGGGTTTGCTGAGGCCTAGTCGTCGCGATCGCGGCCTCACCGTCGCTCTCTACCAAGCGCGTCACGCCTGATCTACCGTATTTTGCCGCGCCAACTGGTCGGTCCGCATAACACAGTGACGCGGGGCGGGACATGCGTTAGCTTGCCGCCAGTGAAACCCATTGAGAACATCGGGCGCTGGACCCTCGACCGCATCGAAAATACCGGTGAAGTCGTGTTACTCGCCTGGGAAGGGCTCATCGCGATCTTCCGGCGCCCTTTTCGTTGGCGCATCTTCCTACAGCAGCTTGAGTTTGTCGGGGTTGGCTCGCTCCTCATCGTGCTACTCACCGGCGCCTTTACGGGCATGGTGTTTTCAGTTCAAAGCGCCTACGCGTTTAAGATGTTCAATGCGGAAGGGTACGTGGGCACGACCGTGGCGCTGGCGCTGACGCGAGAGCTGGCGCCGGTCTTGACCGGCTTGATGGTCACTGGCCGCGTCGGCAGCTCTATCGCGACCGAGCTCGGGACCATGGGTGTCACCGAACAGATCGACGCGCTGCGGTCCATGGCCGTGAACCCCGTGCAATACCTCGTATCACCACGAATGGTCGCAGGCTTCATCATGATGCCCGTGCTCTGCCTCCTCTTTTCCTTGGTTGGTCTCGTCGGTTCTTGGTTCGTCGCAGTCGTCGGCCTCGGCCTGGACGAGGGCGTCTTTATCAGCCGCATCATCGACGTCATGGAGCCGTGGGATGTCTGGAGCGGGCTCATTAAGGCGGCGGTCTTCGGGCTCGTCATCGTGGCTATCTCGTGTCACGCCGGGTACACCGCCTCAGGTGGCGCCCGCGGGGTTGGCCTCGCGACGACTCGCGCCGTCGTGTATTCTTCCGTCGCCGTCTTGGTCGTCGACTATTTCATGACCGTGATGATGTTTTGAGCTGCATATGAAAACCACCCTCCCATTCATCCCGCAGAGCAGGGGCATTGATGCTTAAGGCGAAGACACCCCTGCTAGTCGGTCTGCTCGTGATCGTCGCGATTGGTGCGTTCGTCTATACGTTCGGCTCTCTTGATCGCGGCATGAGTGCCGAGGACAGCTACACGGTCATTGCCCGCTTTTCGGATGCATCTGGGCTCGCGCCCGGCTCCCGCATCACGATCTCTGGCATCGAGGTGGGGCGCCTCGGGACACCGACCTTGGACCCGGTAGATTCGAGGCTGGCGATCGTCCCGCTGACCCTTCGAAAAGACCTGAAGCTCCGCAAGGGGGTCTGGGATCCGGCCGGTAAGACCTGGCGCAACGGGGCCACGGCCTTGCGCCGCCAGTCGAGCCTCATCGGGGACTATGGCGTCATCTTGGTGGCTGGTCTCGACGGAGAGATCATCCCCCCTGGTGGCGAGATCATGAACGCTATCAGTGAGTCCGGGCTGGACGCGGTCATCAGCAAAGTTCAAGAGTCTTCAGATTCGATTTTTCCAAACCTTGAGCGCATCACCGCTGACATCGGCGCCGTGACGGCCTCGCTGAAGGACTCCCTTGGCGGGAAAGAGGGCACCCGTGCCATCGCCGCGATCCGCGACGATATTGAAAAGACGACCCGCAATGTCGCGGCGCTGACCTCAGAGACCCGCGCATTCCTTAAAGAAAGCGTGTATCCGCGCGGGCAGAATATCGAGCGTATTTTGACCAGCCTCGAGCGCGCCTCGAACGACCTAGCACGGGCCACGCGGTCGTCGGCGGACAGCTTGGATGCTGTTTTGGCGCGCATGGACACGATGTCCGCCGAGCTTCAGGCCTTCGTGCACGACCAGACCGCAGACCCAGCCCACGCCAAGCCAGGGACTGTGGCCAGCGTCTTGGCTGGCCTCGACCGAAACATGGGGCACGCCGAGGAGAGCCTCGAGAATATCAAACGTGTCACCCGCGGAGTCGAAAAGGGGCAGGGGACCCTCGGTCGCCTCCTCACCGACGACAAGCTCATAAACGATGTCGAGAAGGTCGTCGAAGACATCGAAGGTTTCACTGGCGTGCTCGGCCGGACGCGGCTCGGCATCCAATTCCGCGCGGACTATCTCTCGGGGCGGGGCGCGTTTAAATCGATCCTCGACTTTCGTCTGCAGGTCTCCCCCGACAAGTACTATCTGTTCCAACTTGTGGATGACCCGCTCGGGCGCGCCAAGCGCTACACCCGCGTGACGACTAGCAACGATCCGCGGTTGCCGCCGGTCCTAGTCGAGGACATCGTCGAGACCCGCGACGCGTTTAAGATCTCAGCGCAATTCGCCAAACGTTGGGAGTTTTTGACCTTTCGCTTCGGTGTCCTTGAGTCAACGGGCGGACTTGGTCTCGACGTTGACTTCTTCGGCGAGAAGCTACGGATCCAGAACGACCTCTTCAGCTTTGGCCGCGACCTCAACCCACGGCTGCGGTCGATGGCCATCTGGGAGTTCTTGCCGCACTTCATCATGACGGGCGGCATCGACGATGCGCTGAACCCGGCTGGTCGCGACTGGTTTATCGGCCTCGGCATTCGCTTTGATGATAACGATCTCAAGGGCCTGATCCCGATCCTGCCCTCGCCCTAAGGGGTACCCCATGCTTGACCTTGGCGGTCCGGACAGCTATCTGCCGGGCCGTTTTGCCGTCGGAGGTTTTCATGTCGGTTTTCATGCCTATCGTGTTCGAAAAAAGCGCGCCCGTGACCGAGGTCGCGCAACCGCCGCGCTACGTTTACGTGCAGACCTTCGGCTGCCAGATGAACGTCAACGACACCGATCGGATCCATCAGGTGCTGGCGCCCTTTAATTACGCGCCGACCACCGATCCCGCGAAGGCGAACCTTATCCTTTTGAACACCTGCAGCGTGCGCGACCGCGCCGAGCAGAAGATGATGTCGCAGCTCGGGCGTCTCGCGCCGCTGAAAGAGTACAACGACGATCTGATCCTTGGGGTCTCGGGGTGTGTCGCGCAGCAAGAGGGCGCGGCGCTGCTTGAGAAGATCCCCTACCTCGACCTCGTCTTCGGTCCCGACCATATCGGGGCCCTGCCTCAGCTACTTGACCGCATACGGAACGGCGAGAAGAGGGTGGCGGAGACTCGCTTTTACAAGCGCGAGGACTTCGCGTTCGTCGAGGCCGAGCCGCGGGACGAGACGCGAATAAGCGAATTCGTCACGATTATGAAGGGTTGTGATAAGGTATGTAGCTACTGCATCGTGCCCTTCACGCGCGGTCGCGAGGTCAGCAAGACCCCCGAGATGATCCGGCGCGAGATCGAGAAGCTCATCGCGGCGGGGGCCAAGGAAATTACGCTCCTTGGTCAGAACGTGAACTCCTACGGCAAGGACCTCCAGGGACCTGAGGCCGGCCCTCGTTTTAACCGAGTTCCGACCTTTCCTGAGTTACTCCGGGAGGTTGACGGGATTGAAGGGGTCGAAAGAATTCGTTTCACGACCTCGCATCCGATGGACGCTATCGACTCGCTGATTGAGCTCTTTGGCGAGCTGCCTAGCCTCTGCGAGTACTTCCACCTGCCGGTCCAGGCCGGAAATGATCGCGTCCTCAAAGAGATGCGGCGCTTCTACTCGATCGAGTCCTACATCGAGACGGTGGCGAAGCTCCGCGTGCGCTGCCCAGATATCGCCTTATCGACTGATATCATCGTCGGATTTCCCGGCGAGACCGACGAGGAGTTCGAGGACACGCTGCGCCTCATCGAGACCATCCGCTACGACTTCATCTACGCCTTTAAGTACAGCGAGAGGCCCGGGACGCGCGCGGCGACGATCGGCGACACAGTGCCCGAGCCCGTAAAAAAAGAGAGGCTGGCGCGGCTCCAGGTGCTGCAGGACGCGATCACCCGCGACAAGATGTTGGCCTATGTCGGCAAGACGGTCGAGGTGCTCTTTGAGGGCCCGTCCGCGAAGAGCTCAAAGGGCGTCGAGGCGGGGCACGGCTGGCAGATGACCGGCAAGACGCGGACCCACGTGCAGGTAAACGTCGAGGTGCCGGCGGGTGATTTCTGGTCCAATCGTTGGACTGGCCAGCTTGGGCAGGTCGAGATCCTCGAGGCGCGGACGAACACCCTCTTCGGGCGCCTCGCGCTTGCGCCGGGGTTCGCCCCTACGCCATCATGACGTTGGCGGCCGCCACGCGCCGCGCGACGGGGGCTTTAAATTATGAGTTCAGGACCAAATAAAGCACGACCGAGTCGCTTCCATGCGGCGGATTGGGTCCAGGTCGAGGTGACTGGGGTCACCGTCGATGATGAGAGCCAGATGCCCGTGGTTGTGCTGCGCGCCGTCGAAGATGAGACCTGGTATCTGCCGATTTTTATTGGGGGGACCGAGGCGACCGCGATCGCGTCGTCTGTGGCGGGTGTCCGCCTACCTCGTCCCATCACCCACGATCTCTTCGCCAATGTGCTGCTCATCGGGGAAATTGTGATGGATAGCGGCTCCATCGTCAGCATCGCGGACGGCACCTTCGTCGCGGCGGCCGATTTTGTGTTCCCAGACGGTGAGCGCATTACATTCGACGCCCGGCCGAGCGACATCGTGGCGTTGGCCCTGCGCTGCGAGGCGCCGCTCTACGTGGCGCGAGACGTGATGATCGAGGCCGGCGGGTTCGCGGAGGAGCCAATCCAACGCGCTAATGAGGTCGATGAATCATCGCCTCCGGCGGCTGAGCCTCCCGAGCTAGCGGCCACGCACCGCGACGCTGGCCAGCCAATGCCGCTCCTGTCACCGGACGTGCGGCTCGAAGACTTGGACCCCCGGGTCTTCGGCAAATATAAGATGTAGCGGTTAACTGATGGAGTCGCACATGAATCGTCTCGAGCTGGAAGCAGAACTCGGGGGCCTCCTAAAGGGTTCCCCGCATGGGCGGACGCTGCACTGCAAGGGGTGGACGCAAGAAGCGGCGCTGCGCATGCTGCTAAATAACCTCGATCCGGCCGTGGCTGAAGATCCGGAGCGCCTGATCGTTTACGGCGGGCTCGGCAAAGCGGCGCGGAACTATGCCGCGCTTGAAAAGATCGTGGAGACCCTCTTGCGCCTCGAAGACGACGAGACCTTGCTGGTCCAATCCGGCAAGGCGGTCGGGGTCATCCGGTCGCACCCCGACGCGCCCCGGGTGCTGATCGCCAACACCCTCTTTGTGCCCCGCTGGGCCACGTGGGAGCATTTCCGCGAGCTCGACGCCCGCGGTCTCGCCATGTACGGGCAGATGACGGCCGGCTCGTGGATCTACATTGGGACTCAAGGCATCGTGCAGGGCACCTTCGAGACCCTGGCAGAGCTTGCACGTCAACGCTTTGATGGCAGCCTCAAGGGGACCCTCACCGTGACCGCTGGATTGGGCGGCATGGGCGGCGCACAGCCGCTGGCCGTGACGATGAATGGCGGCGTGGCGCTCATCGCCGAGGTCGACGCAGATCGCATCCGACGGCGCCTTGAGACGCGCTATCTCGATTCCCAGATCGCCGACCTCGACGCGGCCATCGACGCGGCCGTCGCCGCGAAGGTTGAGGGACGTCCCCTATCCATCGGCGTGCCCGTCAACGCTGTGACGCTGCTCGAGCGCCTCGCAGAGCGGGGGATCCTGCCCGACATCGCGACGGACCAGACCTCGGCACACGACATGCTCGTCGGCTATGTCCCGGATGGCATGACGCTCGCCGCAGCGAATATATTGAGGACCGACGACTCTGAGGCCTACCTGCTTGCCGCCTATGCGACCGTGAGGCGCCACGTGGAGCTCTTGATCACGCTCAAGGACGCCGGGGTCGAGGTCTTTGACTACGGCAATAATATCCGCGCACGCGCCGCCGAGGCGGGCCTTGAGGGCGCGGACCGGGCCTTCCCGGGTTTTGTGCCGGCCTACATCCGGCCGCAATTCTGTGAGGGCCGGGGACCCTTTCGGTGGGTCGCGCTGTCCGGCGATCCGTCCGACATCGCGGCGACGGACGCGGCCCTCTTGGAGCTCTTCCCGGAAGACGAGGGGCTCCGTCGTTGGCTCACCCAGGCGAAAGAGAAGATCGCCTTTCAGGGGCTCCCAGCCCGCATCTGCTGGCTCGGCTATGGCGAGAGGCACCGCGCGGGGCTACGTTTTAACGAGCTCGTGCGCCAGGGGGTGGTCAAGGCGCCCCTAGTCATCGGCCGCGACCACCTCGATTCCGGCTCGGTCGCGAGCCCCAACCGCGAGACCGAGGACATGCTCGATGGTTCGGACGCGGTCGCGGACTGGCCGATATTAAACGCGCTCTCGAACGCGATTGGCGGCGCCTCATGGGTCAGCGTGCATGGCGGTGGCGGCGTCGGAATCGGCTACTCCGAGCATGCCGGTGTGGTTATTGTCGCAGACGGCACCGCTGAGGCAGATCGACGCCTTGAGCGGGTGCTGACATCCGACCCCGCCCTAGGGGTCATGCGGCACGCGGACGCGGGATACGAGCGCGCCCGGGAGGTCGCTCGCCAGCGCGGGGTCGACATTCCGCACCTCGACTGACATGATGCGCCAAACTTTCTCACGGCCGACCTCGGTCGGTCTAGGGAACTCACAAGAGGAGCCCACGTTGAATCCATTTCCCAGAAAATCCATGGTCCGCTCGGCGGTGGAGCGCCTCGCGCGCCTCCCGTGGCCCCTGGTTATCGGTCTCGTCGTCGCCGGGCTCGTGCTCTTCGTGTTCGCGGATGAGGCCCTCGCGCGCTCGGGCGGCAGCGGCGGTGGCATGCGCTTTCGTGGTGGTGGCGGCGGTGGCCGCGGCTTTGGTGGCGGCGCGGTGAGCTTTGGCGGCGGCCGCATCCACTTCTTTGGCTGTATGCACATCCCCTTCGAGATCGTGCTCGCGGTCATCGCGGTCTTGGTCGTGATGTCTTTGGTCGCGAGTGCCAAGAAGAGGGCGCTTGAGGCGTCGCGGGTCTATCGCCTCCGCTTCGCGGTCGAGATGCCCGGCGAGAGGCCGTGGGAAGAGCTCGAGGCCCTCGTGCGAGACGCGCGTATGTCCAGCAACGACGAGCTCGCTAGCCTCTGCCGCGACTCCGCGCTCTATCTGCGGCGACGCAGTGACCGGATTACCCACGCAGCGGTCCACGCGGACCTCAAGAAACTCTCGCCGGATGACGCTGAGGGTATGTTCCTAGCTCTCGCGGCCGACGCGCGCGGGTATTTTAACCGCGAGGTGCTGCGTGTGGACGAGGCTGGGGTCACCGAGAAGACCCGCGAGGCTGAGACCAAGGACGAGCTACACGACGAGGACGGCGATTTTGGCATCAACGAGTACTTCCTCGTGACGATCATCGTCGCGCTGCGGAGCTCGGTCGACGTGCTGCCATCGCCGATCGCGACCCCGGCTGATGTGCAAGCGGCGCTCGCGAAGCTCGCTGGTGTAAGCGGCGAAGAGGTCCTCGCCTGTGAGGTCATCTGGACCCCCGCAGCGAAGAGCGATATTTTGACCTCCGACAACCTGCTCGAGAGCTTCCCCGACCTCGGTCGCCTCGTCTAAGACGGGGCGCCTTTGGGCAGAAAAAGGGCCGGTTCGTTCTGCGGGCCGGCCCTGTCTTTTTGGGCTAAGTCGCCGGGATCATTTCGGATTCGATGATATCTACGCCATCGGTCGACGCAAAGACCGACGTGATGAGACGGTCGGCGACATCGGCCGCGTCGATGACTCGGTAGCGCTTGGGCGTGACCCACTTGAGAGCGCTGGCGAGGGCGAGGCCCACGCGCTCCATCGGGCGGCTCTCGTCGCGATCGCCGCCGAGAAAGGATGGGCGGAGGATGGTCAGGGACCTAAACCCGAGGGCCGTGAGGTCTGACTCGACCTGTGCTTTGACGCGCAAGTAAAATGACGCTGCCTTGGGTCCCGCACCGACCGACGACACATAGGCAAAGCTTGGCACGCCGGCGGCGTGGGCGGCGGTCGCGAGGCTGAGCACGAGCCCGTGGTCTGTGGCCTGGAACGCTTCACGCGAGCCCGCCTTGCGCATGGTCGTGCCGATGGTGCAGATGACGGACGTGACCCCCGCGAGGAGGCCCTCGGGTGGGGTCTTGAAGTCGATAATGGGGTTCGTGAGCCTGCCTGACAGGAGGTTTTCTTCGATTAGCCCCGCGTACGACCCGAAGGTGTGCGTGTCGGTCAGGGGGCGCCGCGTGGGCGCGATGACCTTCGTGACACGCACGTCGCTTAGAGCCGCGACGAGCGTGTGGTTGCCGACGAGACCCGTCGCGCCGGCGATGAGCAGTGTGGGACCCGGCATGTCAGTCCCACCGGCTCGTGAGCTCGAGGCCGAGCTCGACGATCTGGCCGGTGACGCCACTGACCGTGTCGGTCGCGGTCAAGGTCCAGGTGCCATTGATAGACTCGTCACCGGGAAACGCCAAGACGGCCTGGTGGCGCAGATAGAGCTCGGTGCCGGCCCTGTCGCCCTCGAAGATCACGCCGACGGTGCCGTCGGGGTTGGTGAGCGTGACACGGAGATCGGAGATGCGCGGGTGGGTGATGAGGACATCCACGAAGACGTCGGTCGAGACCGTTGCAAGTCCAAAGACATGGATGCTCGCGGTCGTTCCTGTCGCCGGCGCGTCGTCGATGGAAATATTGGGTTCTGAAAAGAACGAGCCGCGCATCCAGGCAGGGTTGCAGAGCCCGCCGCCACCCGATGCGCCCGCGCAGACGAGCCCGCTCGCGCAGTCCTTGTCGCCGGTGCAGTTTGCACCGTCGCCTGGGACGGCGTTCGCTTTCGTGTCGAGGCATCGACCAGGACCTTGGCCGCCGGCGCGTCCATGGCAAGTCAGACCTTCAGCGCAGGGTTCGTCGCTATCGCAGAGGCGGCGCTCGGGCCCCCAACCGATCGCGCACTCGTAGACGTCACCATCGTTGTTGAGGGCGACAGGCGTCGCGCTGTCGGCCGCAAACCACGCCCCGAAGGAGTTGTCGCCGGCGCCGACCTCGTACGCGATAAAGGCGCGGCGGCCGCTGGTGTCATAGATCGCCGTCTGGTTGACGAGACCCTCGTCGACGGCTTCGAAGGCCTCGGCGACGGTCGTGACGTCGTCGTAAGCGGTCTGCTTTACGGCCGCGAGGATCTGCTGGGCCTCAAGCGCTGTCAGCGAGCCAATATCGCCGGCCTCAAGGGTGCGGCGCCATTGGATTACCAACGGTCCGGGCCGTTTGAACATGTCGCGGTACCGCGTCCCGAAAATGCACTGAGCGTCGAGTAGGGCGTTGACTAGCTCAGCGCGGCAGAGCCTGAGATGGTTGCTGGAGAAATCATCGAGGTCGCTGCCGCAGAACGCCGGCCGTGTGGCGGCGCCGCAGAGCGCATCCCAAGCCGGGGCGACGATCTCGGGGTCGGCGCACTCGCGGATGATGTCGTCGCTGCCGATGAGGGACATGTCCATCTCGCCGTCGGCGATGCGATCGGCGTGGCAGGTCCTAATCGCCGTGGCGATCTCTGGGCGGCATCCCTCGGGCTCTACTGCGGGCGCGACGCAGCCGTCGCCCCGACAGGCCGCTTCAAGGCGGTACTTGCCGCGGCCCGTTCCGTTCCACGTCGTGACGATGGCGAGGTAGCGCCCCGCGGCTGGCAGCTTGAGGCTTGTAAGTTTTGAGTGCAAACCATATCCGCTGTCGTCGTCCGAGCCGAGCTTGGTACGAGGCCAGGCCCCTTCGGCGTCGAGGGGCCCCACGACGGTGAGGAATGTATCAAGGCGCGAGCTGGTGCCCTTGTGCGTCACCTCGATGTCGATGGTCGCCTTGCCGCTGACGGTGATGGCGTGCCCGAAGAATTCGCTGGTGCCCGCGAAGGTCCCAGTGACCGCGAGATCGGTGCCAAAGCCAAGCGCGGCCGCGGTCGTGAGCCAAGCGTTGCCATCAGCTTTGCCGGTGAGGCTCGGTGCGTCACCGGCCTCTTTATCCGGGACCGAATCGGCGCAGCCCGTGATCGCAAAGCACGCCACCAAGCCGGTGAGCGCGCGCGCAATCGGTTGGGTTCGTCGGCTGGGAACAAGAGTGAAGGTGTTTGAAATCATGTTCTTTCCTCGATCGGGGACGCCCGCCGAGCGGCAAGCGCGCGCGGCAGGCGTCCATGTACTTGATTGCGGACGGAGAGACCAGCTTAGGACTGGCTTTTCATGAGTCGTCGCCAACGTCATCGCGCTGAGCGGCGGTGCAGATCTCGAGGTCCCAGGGATCGACGGCGAACATCGCGAGGCCCTCGCTGCCAATGACGATCGGGGCGTTGCAGGCGTCGTGCCGTGCAAAACCCACGGGCATGGACCACAGCTCGGCCGGCGCGCTGAGCGCCTCGGCGAAGCCCCCACGGCCGTCGGCCCGGACAACCTGCGGGCGCCGAGCCGAGAGCCGCACACGATCGTCCGCGGCCACGGCGATCACGATATCCGTCAGGCCATCGCCGTTCGCGTCCACGAGGCGCGTTTCATGGCCTAGGATCGCTTCGGCGGGCATCCCAATTCCAGGGCCGCGCGTCATCGCCACGAAGGGCGAGGTCGTCTGGCTGACCGTCCAGCGGCAAGGCACGGTGCTAAGAGAGTCACAGGCATCGAGAGAGGTCACGGCGATGGTGTCGAGGTCCGCCGGGCCGCTGCGCTTCTCGCCAGTCTCGGGATCCGGCATGCTCGCGCTGTTGTCGGTCATGATGCCGACGAGGGCCCGGTGCGGTGAGCCATCGCGTTTGAAGCCAATCGTTGCAATACCAATCGGTGTCACCGCGTGAGCGCTGCGCGCCGGCGAGGTGCGCCGGGTCGTCATCCCAAACTTGAGGTCCCGGTCTGAGCCCTCACCGAACGTCACGATGGCAGTCTGCCCCACGTTGTGGAGGGCCTTGGGGCCATCGTAGACCGCCAGGATAGTGTAAAGGCGTCCGTCGACACTCTCGGTCCACACTTCGGAGATCGTGGCATCCGGGCCCGCGGCCGAGCCGAGGCCCGAGAGGAGGTGGGTCTGGAAACCAAGAGCGGTACCGTCCGGGTTCTGGCCTGGGTTGAAGCGGAGAGCATGGACGACCTCGGCCCGGGGTGACGTCGTCACGAGGTGGGCATAGACGGTGGCAGTACCGGCCGCATCACGAGCGACCGTGAGGGCCGGGCAGGCGAGCGTGTTGGTCTCGAAATGGTCCCCGTTTCCGCACGCGAAGCGCACATGGCCGGTTCCGGTGGTGGGGTTGAGGACCGGCCAGGCGCCGACCCCTTTCAGCGTGACCGCGCCAACCGCGCCGGCCTTGTCCGAGTCGGCGACATCGATCCGGAGGGCGCGGAGGCCCTCGCGACATGCACCGACCAGCAGCTCGGAATCGGGGACGAGGGCCCAGTTCGCGCAGTCAGCGGCGAGGGGGAAGGGCGCCGTGATCATGGCGCCGGACGCCGCGAGGCCGACGAGGACGGTCTCCTTGGTCGTGAAGCGCACCTGAGGCTCTGACGCATCGTTCGCCGAGTCTTGGCTGAGCTGAGCGGCAGCGCCGAGGGTCGCGACCACCCAAGTACGTCCGCTGCGACCGGGGAAGGTCGTCGCCCCGCGGATGAGTCGGGTGCCATTGGACCACGCGTCGACGCACAGGGGGGCCGTGTCTCCTTCGCCACCGAGCTCGCAGCTCGCGCGACCAGGGGCCCGCACGTCGAAGACCAGGCCACGCGCCGGTACGAGCCCGTCATTGCGGAGCGCGACCGCGTCGTCGTGTCCGACCGCCACCATCGCCTCAGGGAGACCGCGCATCTGAAAGGTCGTCGTCTCTGGGCAGTCCGACATCGGGACGTCGATCATGAAGGCCCCCGTGCGGCTGTCATTCGCGGCGACGCGAAGGACCTGGCACGCGTCGTCCTGCTGCTCCATCGTGACGCCTGGGAGCTGGGCGCGGTCGGTCCGCATGATGAGTTGCCAACCGGCCTCGGTGCCGAATGCGCCGGCAAAGACGGCCGATTCACCCGCACCGTCGGCGGCGCGACAGGACACCGCGACGACGTCGTCACTCCCTTGTTGGCCAGTGTGGGTCGCCGTCATGCGCAGCTCGCCGCCGTCACGCACGCAGCGGCTAAGGCCCTCGGTTGCCGGCAGAGTGCGGCATTGCGGCGCCATGTCTCTCACGACCACGCCGGCCGCGACGTCGGGCAGCGCCGCGATCGCGAGGCCCTCTCTCGCGTCGGTCCCCGAGCAGGTCGCGCGGAGCTCGGGGGAGAGGTCCTCAATCGCGGCGACCGCGACGCCATCGAGGGCCTGACCAGGCTCCATGCAGCCGAAGCCCAAGCAGATAGGGGCCATCGCGTCGAAGAAGTTGAGCGACCAGGTCGCCGTGTCGAGGCTGTCGACACCCACGAGCTCGCCGACCAAGGGGACGCTGTCGGTGGGCGCCCGACCGATGGTCGTCACGCGACCGTCTGGGAGACGGACGGCGGCGCGCACGTCGCCGGACTTGCTCACACGAAGACTTACGACGCGCTGGTCATTTGAGATCTGAAGGAGGTCAACGCCCTCACCCAGGCGGTTGGTGCCGATGGGTACGACGCGGATGAGCTGCTCGTCCTTCGTGGCGCCCGCCACGACCATCGCGAGGTAGCCCATACCGCGCGCCTCTTCTGCCTGTGCGCCGTCGGCCTGGCCGAGTCCGACCGCGTAGACGAGCTCGCCCGTCGCGGCTCCAACCACAGCGCGGTCGATCGTGGCCCACGACCCGTCTGAACGCTCACGGTAGCGCACCGCGGACATTGGCACGGCGCGGTTGGGAACCTGCGTCTTGAGGCCGTCGAGGTCCAACACCAAGATATCGCCGGAGATTTCCGGCCGCGCCAGGTTCGGCAAGAGGCGCTCCATCGCCAGCGGGTTGGTCAGACCGGCGAGGGCTTGCGGCAGTTCGGGCGTGAGCGGTCCGGGCTGGAGATGAGGGACGCCCCGGCCATCGGATCCCGAGGCGTGGGACACCTGACGTGTGTCAGAGCCGAATTTTGCTGTGTCACCCCCACCAAAACGTGTGCCACCCCCCCTTTGGGGTGTGTCTTTCGTCAGATCGACTGTGTCACGGCCCTCGGTCGGGGGTTGATTGAGGCTAGGACGAGTGGCTTCGCCAACGGCGATGTCGCAGGCACCCACAGACAGGAGGCAGCTCGCCATGAGGCTGGTTTTTTTGAGTGAAAATAACATGTTGTCAGCTCCTCGGGGCCTCGGCGGCGTGGTCGCCTTCGGCCAAAGGGATGCCGTCGCGTTCGACCCGACGAACGCGGCAGATATCCCGTGTGATTGTGCAGACAGACATGAGCAAGGACCGTGCCAACCTTGTTCAGAGACGAGTCGACGTGGCTCAATGCTATGTAATTAAGGCGATATGATCGATACGTCGGTTCGCAAGACCCACGGCCCCAAGACCTCGCGCGGCGAGGGGCCAAGGGTCCGCGGTGAGCGAACGCTCCCTATTCGCTACTGCACGCTCGTGAGCGTCAGCGCGAGGGCGACCGCGGCGGGAAGCGCCTGAACAAACAAGATGGCCTTGCTCGCTGTGGCGGCGCCGAAGACCCCGGCGATGACGACGCAGCTAAAGAAGAAGAGCTTGAGGCTCAGCCCGGTGCTTGGCTCAGCCATCGTGGACCAGATGAGTCCAGCGGCCAAAAAGCCATTGTAGAGGCCCTGATTGGCCGCGAGGACCTTGGTCGTCTCGGCGTCGGCAGGTCTTTGATGGAGGACCTTGAGTCCAACCGGTCGGGTCCACAGGAACATCTCGAGGACGAGAAAGCCGATGTGCATTGCGGCGATGACGATCGCGGCGACATTCGTGACGGTGTGCATGAAGCCCCCTGTCTGAACGCTCATGGCATCCATGAACGCTGTCAAGACTCATGGCTGGCGCCGCGAGTCGTCGACGGAGCCGGAACTCCAGGATGTGCGCACGTGCGCACCGTCCCGGCTAGATGCCAGCGCCGTCCTGAAACGACTCTGAGCGCGATTGCGCTTGGGTCACAATGCTGCCCGGCGCCACAGAGCGCGTGAGCCACACGTTGCCACCGATGCTCGAGCCTTCGCCGATCGTGATCCGGCCCAAGATCGTTGCGCCTGCATAGATCACGACGTTGTCTTCGACGATGGGGTGACGGGCGATACCCTTGACGAGGAGCCCGTTCGCGTCGACGGGGAAGCTTCGAGCGCCTAGGGTCACGCCCTGATACAGGCGCACGTTCGCGCCGATGATCGCCGTCTCGCCGATGACGACGCCCGTGCCGTGGTCGATGAAGAATGACCGCCCGATGCGCGCGCCGGGGTGGATGTCGATGCCGGTCAGGCTATGGGCATATTCGCTGATGATGCGAGGGATAAGAGGCACACCGAGGCCGAACAGCGCGTGGGCGATCCGGTGATGGATAAGGGCGTTGATCCCCGGATAACAAAAGATCGCTTCGTCCAGCCCTGGGGCCGAAGGGTCCCCGGCGTAGGCCGCCTCGATGTCGAGGGCGAGGGTCCGGCGAATCTCTGGGAGCTGCGTCGCGAAGGCCTGCGTGATGCTGGCGGCGCGCGCTTCACAAGGTTCGACGTCTGCGGAGTCAAAGGCGAGGCCGCGATGGACCTGCTCGAGCAGCATCCGCAGTCCCTTGTCTAGGGTCGCGCCGATATAGAAGCGCGAGCTGGCGGGCGTCAGGTCTCCGGCGCCAAAGTGGCTGGGAAAGAGGGCGCCGCGTATGAGCTCCATCACCTCGGCCAAGGCGACCCTAGACGGGAGGCTGTGACGACCGTGGCAGGCGGTGCGATCGCCCACGAGCAGCTCGTTCTCGTGGCCGAGCGCGTCGACGATGGTGCTCAGGTTGCGTGCGACCCCAAGGTCTCGAACGGTTTGATTGGTCGTCATACTAATCTCCCTTAAGCGACGCCTGTCTCCGCGTTGAACATGCCCTCAAAGAGGACCGTCGACAGGTACCGCTCGCCAGAGTCGGGCAGGATGACGACGATAGTCTTTCCTTTCATCTCGGACTCTTGGGCGACACGCACGGCGGCAGCCATGGCCGCGCCACAGGAGATGCCGCAGAGGATGCCTTCCTCGCGCGCGAGCCGCCGCGCCATGGCGATGGACTCTTCGCTTGAGACCTGCTCGACGCGGTCTACCACCGAGAGATCGAGCGTGTCGGGGATGAACCCTGCGCCGATGCCTTGGATCTTGTGGGGTCCTGGATGATGGGGCTGCCCCGTCAGGCGCTGCGTCAGCACAGGGCTGGTCGTCGGTTCGACGCCGATGCTGGTAATCGCCTTGCCTTGGGTGTGTTTGATGTAGCGCGAGATCCCGGTGATGGTGCCGCCCGTTCCGATCCCAGAGATCAACACGTCGATCTGACCGTCCGTGTCCTCCCAGATCTCTGGGCCGGTCGTCTTTTCATGAACGCCGGGGTTGGCTGGGTTCTTGAATTGTTGCATTAGCACGTATTTTTCGGGATCCGTCGCGACGATCTCCTCGGCGCGGGCGATCGCGCCCGGCATACCGCGGGCGCCCTCCGTCAGGACGAGCTTGGCCCCGTAGGCCACGAGGAGCTTCCGTCGCTCCATGCTCATCGTCTCGGGCATCGTCAGCGTGATCGGGTAACCGCGCGCTGCGGCCACATAGGCGAGCGCGATCCCGGTGTTGCCGCTGGTCGCCTCGACGATCTCTTTTCCGGGCTTGAGGCGTCCTGACTGCTCGGCGTCCCAGATCATCGCCGCGCCGATACGGCACTTGACCGAGTAGGCGGGGTTGCGCCCTTCGATCTTCGCGAGGATCGTCGCGCCGGCTCCGTCGCTGACGCGGTTGATTCGGACGAGGGGTGTGCGCCCGATGGACAGGGAGTTGTCTTCATAGATGCGGGTCATCATGGCCTCCAAGGCGGATATTCGTCACTTACATCCACGTTGGTAACAAAGTTGACCAAATGAGTCAACAATACCCCCGGCGGTGCGGATCCCGTCAAGTTAGACCAGTGCGTATCAGCCCCCTCTCAGGGCTCTTAGAGAGTCCAACGGAGACCGATCTGGGCCATGAACGGCCGAATCGGACGGGCGCCGAAGGGGCGACGGCTCGCGATCCCTTCCTGCCCGAGGACATTCTCGCCGCGGAGATAGACCTGCCACTTCTCGGCGAGGTCGTAAGACGCCATCACATCGACCATATGGATCCGGTCCGTCTTTGGCGTGCGACCATCCCGCAGCCCAGCCTCTTCCAGCATCGAGTCCGTCAGGCCATACATGCCAATCAAGTTGAAGCCGTGGCCCTTGAGCCCGATCTGCGCGAGCAGCTGATGAGGCGGCACGTAGGGCAGCTCGTAACCAGCGCGGACAGAGCCGAACTGAGGATTGTCGCTATTGAAATCACTGTCGAAGGTCCCGTGCGTGTAGGTGTATGTGAGCTTAAGGGGAAGGCGCCACCCCTTGCCGAGCTCAATGGCGTGACCCGCCGTGACCTCGACGCCTAGGATCTTCACGTTGCCCGCGTTGAACTGGCGGTCAATGGCGTCATCCACGCAGCCCGCTGAGAAGGTGCAGTTTCCAGTGAGGTTACTGTAATCATTGTAAAAGAAGACGGCCTCGGCGAACCCGTCAGCCACCTCATCGAAATAGCGGAGCCCACCCTCCCAGCTGACGCTAGTCTCGGGTTTCACGCCGTCGCTTTGGCCCGGTGAGACCGGCGAGAAGCCCCGGTGGACGCCGGCAAAGATCCCGAATTCAGGCTTGATAGCGTAGTGAACGCCGACCCCAGGCAAGACCACTCCCTGAAAAGTGTCGAGGTCTGCGTCCGGGTTGCTGCTACGGAAACCATTCCAGATGAGCTCGCTGCGGACGCCGGGGGTCACGGTGAGGCCATGGCCGGACAGGGCGTAGATGGCATGAAGGGCCACGGCGTTCGCCGAGCCGCGGTTCTGTGCGGTCGTGATACGGTCGCCGTCGCCGCGCCTTAGGGTCCCGTCGGTCATATTCCAGGCGACCTCGGTGTGGTGGCGCTTGATCGCGTCAAAGTGATAGCGGGCGCCCATCTCAACCTTGTGGCGCCACGCCCCGGTGATCGCCCGGTAGCGCAGCAAGGTCTGGCCGCCGCCGACGACAAATGCGCGCGCGTTGGCGCCGATCATCAGGGCCTCGGATGGGTCGGTGGAGTTACTTTGACCTGTAAGGATTGGATAATAGATAGAGCCGACCGCGCTCTTGGGGTCTTGGAGGATGGAGTCGAGGCTAGGACCACCCTGAAAGCCGTTGATCTTGTTCCACGTACGATCGAAGAGATGCACATAGGCGCTGGAGATGATCTCGACCGCGTCGACGGTCATCGCGTGCGATAGTTCGACCTGAAAACGATTCCAGCTCATGCGGTCGAGGGCGCTGGCGGCATAGCGCCGGTAGGGCGCATCCCGGAAATCGTCGTCCGTCAGGCCGAGGTAGGTCTCGTGGCTGATCTCACGGCTGTAGCCGAGCTTGAGGTCCAACCGGTGGCCCACCTCGGCGTCGGGATCGTTAAAGAGCCGCGTCTTCAGCATGACCTCGGTCCGCGAGAAGCCAGTGCCGTCGTAGCCGGTCGGGTTGCCGCCATCGAGGACCTTAAAGCCGCTCGACTCGAGGTGCGCGACCTCAAGGAGCACTCCGCCGCGGCTCCAGCCTGTGCCGACGTGTCCATGCCCCTTGAAGTGGGCGTTGTGTCCGAAGTCGGCCGCGCTACCGAGCGAGAGGTCGAGCCCCGCCGACAGCTTGCGCGGTACCTGGCGAGTGAAGAGGTTGATCGCACCGCCGATTGTTTGAGGTCCATATAAAATAGCGCCTGGCCCCTTGATGACCTCGATCCCGGTCATTCGTGTGATGAGCGGGAAGTAGTACGCGGCCGGGGCGGAGTAGGGGGCAGGTCCAAAGAGGATCCCGTCCTCCATCAACGTGACCTTCTGGCTGCGGTCCGAGTTGGCGCCGCGGATACCGATATTGGGCCTCAGGCCAAAGCCATCCTCGGTCCGTGTGTAGACACCCGGGACAGGCGCGAGGGCCGCCATCGCGTCGTTGTGGTTGGCCTCTTCGAGCTCTTTTTCGTCGAGCAGGTGGGCCGAGCCGGCGCTGCGAAAGAGGTCGCGCCGGTTTTGGCGAATGACCGTGTTGGGAAGGGCTGGTCCCTCGTCCTCTCCTTCGGCGCCTTCTTCGTCGGGGGTCGGCTCGACGACGGGCGGCGGAGTCTGGCTCGGTGCGGTTCTGGCCTCGCCGGGCGGGGGTTCAGGTGCCGCCGGCGGCTCGGGCTGAGGTTCGGCCGGGGCGTCGGGGGCTGGCGTCGCCTCGGGCGTGGACTCGGCCGCTTCATCGGGTGTGACGTCCGGCTCGTCGGCGTGCGCGCCGGGCGCCGCGACACCTAGGGCCAGGCCCAAGGCGATGAGGCAAGAGCGCTTAAGGTGTGACGTCAACATAGTCGTCTCCGGTGGAGCGTGTGTGACTGCGCGGGACCCGCGCGGGCAGCTGAATTGGGAGGCGAATAGGTGGCGCCGTCGTGGGGCCGGCCTCGATCCACGCAGGATCGAGGCCGCGGGTACCCGGTGCCGCGATATCTGCATCTGGGTCGAGAAGGGGGATCGCCGGGCGCCCGTTGAGTGAAGCGAGCGCATCGACCCTGACCTCCACGTCGTCAAACCCGCGCGCTCGCCATTGCCCCGCGATGTGTCGTCCGAGCGCGACGATCATGTCGGGTTGCCCTGAGAACTCGCGCGCCTGGTGCGGGGTCAGGTATTGCAGCGGCGAGACGTATTTCTCGCGATGGCTCTCGGCCGTTTTGACGCGGTAGGTCACCGTGCCGTTCTTCTCTCGCACCATCACGCGCCAAGACCACCGCATACCCTGCTCATGCCAGAGGACGTCGCCGTCGTGGAGATGCGTCCGGAGCGGCATGAGCACTTGGTAGGTACAGAAAATAATGGCGGCGATGGCGATCGCGGTTCGGGTCCAGGCCGCCCGGGGGCTCTGCCAAACCTTGATTGCGGTCGGTCGCATCTGCCAGGCCCCACGCGAGAGCCTCCGGAGCAGGCGACGGGGCCACGCGGGTTCGAAGAAGGAGGTCGCGGCGGCCGTCATGATGAAAGGAAACATCCCGATATTAAAGAGGAGATGTGTCATGGCGTGGAAGCCGACGAGGGCGGCGAAGGCGAGGGCCCGGGTGCGACTCCACAGGAGCAAGAGCGGGATGAGGAGATCGTGCAAGAACCCGGCCCAGCTGAAGATGAGCGCCGTCGCGTGGTGTTCAAAGAGGGGCCCAATCAAGGGGAAGTCGGTCCGCGATGACAGCCACAGGTTCAGGGGCTGGGCGTGGATGAGCCAATCGGGACCAGCCTTGGCGAGCCCCGCGAAGATATAGACGACGCCGACCTGAAATCGAACGAGCCACACCATCCACGCTGGGACCTCAGTGATCTCGGGGGTGAGGCGCCACCTCTTGGTGGATGAAGGGGTCGCACCGAGCGGGAGGCACAGCAGCAGCGCGCCGAGGAGGGTCACGAGGTAGTAGTGGTTGAGGTAGTTCGTGACGTCGATCAGCTCGACCCAGATGAAGGCCACAAGGTAGGCGGCCATGCTGAGCCTGTAGCGCCAACCGACGATGATCCCGACCGCGGACATCGCCATGACGACGAAGAGCGTGGTGATGCCGCCCTCGCTAGGGACGGGGACCCACTCGAAGCCCTCGTAGCGAAAGAAGAAGGTCGGTATACCAAAGAACCTATCGACCCAGCCATTCGCGAGAAAGCGCACCGCACCGAAGAGGGCGAGGACGCCGAACGCGACACGGAGGGCCACGAGTGAGGCGACATCGACGGGACGCGCGCCCGCGGTCTTGAGGCGTGCCCACCACATCGTTTAGTCGTTGTCCCCGTCTGCCCGCTGGGGAAGCTCGAGATCCAGCGCGCTGATGAACTCGGTCTTCAGGAGATCCGTGAGCGCCTTGAGCTGCCCGTAGATCGCTTCGACCGCCGGGAGGTCGTTAAAGACAGCGCTCGCGAGGTCTGTTGTGATTGCGCCGAGCGCGGTCTCTAATCGGTCCGTCGCATCCAACATACGGTCGGCCAGTCCGCCGGCACCCGCTGCCGTCAGGAGCGCGTAGAAGTGTCTTGGGGTCGCGCGAGCGGCCGCGGTCGTGTCGGCGCCCGAGAGGACGCGGCGAAAGGCCCGCACGTTAGCCTCGATGTTGGGTTTGGCGCGAAACGAGAGGTGCCCCTCGAAGGCCTCGGGGCACAGATCCGTCGTGCAGTTCGAGTACCCGAGCGGCGTGCCAAGCTTGACGTCCTTGACCTCCATGTCGAGGTAGAAGAGGGCGTTGGAGACGGCGTTCAGCGCATCCTGCGCCGAATGATAGACGACGTGACGGCCGGCCTCGACGAACTCCGCCCGAAAGTCGTTGGCACCGGTCCATGCCGCCTGCAGCGCTCTGGCCGAGTCGCGCACGTCCTTGGCGAGAGCCAGCGCGTGCGCAGCGCGTTTGGTCCTGATCTCCGGCCCAGATAGCGCTGCCCAGCTGCCACTTGAGTTGATCTCGGCATTGATCGGGCAGGCGTTCTCCAAAGATGTATTGAAAAGCAAATATTCCAGCGCGTCCAGTCCTCTCACATTCGCGGCCGCCACTGCGAGCGCGGTTGCGTCCGCGTAACCCCCGCTGGCGGTCTCTTGGTCGAGGCGGCAGGTGTTCGTGAGGGGCCAAGAGTAGATTCGGTCCCTCAGCCCTTTACCGCCCGCGGTCCCGACGGCCGACCCAGCCGGTCCGAATTGCAGGACCTCTTGTTCTTGCCAGCTGTCCATCGCGCCTGCCCATGCCGCCCGGACCGCCGTCGCGGCGCCGGCGTCTTCGGGCGCGGCCGCGAGGGTCTCGACCGCGGTCACGAGGGACTCGGTCTTAAGCACGAACTCCGCTTGGCTGGGGTTGACGACGCTGTCGGCGATGTCGGTCAGGATCGCTCGGCGGGCTTCCTCACCTGCGAGGAAAGCGGCGCTGGGGCCACTGGAGCCGCCGCACGCGAAGGTCGCCGTGCCAAAAGTGAGCGCCGCGATCGCGCGAAGGACAGACGTCGTATTCATGGTTCACCAACCGCCTTGGCCATTGGCGTCGCCCGCACTGATGGCGGGGAAACCGTAGGCGTCCATCAGGATCCCGCGCGCCTCGAGGAGGGCCGTCTTGTACTCGGCGAGGGCCTCGGCGCCCGCCGACGGCAGGACTGGCGCGTCGCCGATGAGGCTGTGCAGGCGGTCGAACTGGGCGCCGGTAAGAGGCGAGCGTGGGTTAAACTGAGGGCAGAGGGAAAAGCCTTTGAGCTCTGACCATGCTCCCGCGAGCTTCTGGTGGTCGAAGGCCTCGGTCCCGGCGGCGTTGAGTTGGACGATCGTCCGATTGAGATAGTGCAGCCCCGTCGCGCTCAGGGCCTCTTCCCAGGCGCCGACCGCCTCGTCGCGCGCAGTCTTTAGCGATGTCATCTCGGACTCTGACAGCGCGCGTCCGGCTGCGGCGGAGATGATCGCCCGTCCCCTAATAAACGCTTTGCCGATACGCGCCGTAAAGTCGCTCCGGCCGCTAGCCACGCTGGCTAGGTCGCGCTTGGCGGCGTACGTGCTCTGGCTAAAGTTGTACTCGGTGAAGAGGTCGATGCTCTGGTCGCCGTCGGTGTCGTGGTAGCCGCGCGCCCAGTCATCCCGGCCCCCTTTGCCGGACAGCTCCTCGTCGGTATAGGCGCGGTAGTCGCGCGCCGCGCCGAAGTAGCCGAAGCCCTCGTCCCAGGCATGCTCGAGCGCGGTATAGGCCACGCCCTCGGCAGGGGCGGCGTTGCTGCTCAATAGACCCTTTTCGGGCGTCGCATCATCGAGGTAGTCGTCGGTCGCCTGGTGAAACGCGACCGCGCACGTCGTGAACTTCGCGACGAGCTCGCCCAGGTCGAGCCCGGACGGCGTCACATGGACAGGTAGGGCCTTGCCGCCGCCGTCGAGGCTGACGTGGCCGTTGACTCGGTCGATGGCGGCCTTCTCCAGGGTCGTGAAGAACGCGGTGATGAGGCCCTCGGGCCTCACGATGTTGCCGCCTTGGGCCGCGATCGATGCGTCCGACCAGCCGCGAAAGGCGGTCCCGCTGAAGTCTTTGTGGTCGGTGACCGCGTCGTTGCCAGCGATCTTCTCGGCCAGAAACGCGGTCGAGTCGAAGTCGTCGAAGGTCGCCTGCAAGGTCCCGGGGGTCGTGCTGAGACGGATGGCGTCGCTGCCCGAGGTCTCTGCATCGAAACGCAGGTAGTAGTCGAGGGCCCCGATGAGGTCGCCGGACTTCGTGGGGGTAAGGCTGCCGTTGTCAATGGAGGCCGAGAGAGACCCGATGAAGGTGTCGAGTTCGACCAAGAGGACCTGGCGAAAGATCTGACCGTCGTAGCGGACGCTGCTGGCGCCGGGCACGAACTTGCTCTCGAACGCATAGGTCGAGGGCAGCGTCGCGGAAGGATTCGTGTCGTCACCGCACGCGGCGATGGCCGCGGGGGCGAGGAGTGAAGCGGCAATGAGGGGCCTGATACGCATGGGAGATCCTTTTTTCGCGCACATGGTCGTTGGCGAAGTTGAATCCCATTATCAATACGGCGCCGGAGGGACAAGCGAAAAAGACGGGCCAACGTGAATCTCGTCTTTACGCGCCGGCGACCCATCCCATCCCCAATTGCAGAGCCCCACGCGATTCGCGCAGGGCTCTCAGGTCTTCGTCGGACAACCCGCGTTAGGCGATGTCGTAGTGGCTCAGCGTCATCGAGAAGGAGGCGCGCCCTTGGGACAGGGAGCGGAGCTCGGTCGCGTAGCCAAACATGCGCTCAATCGGGACCTGGGCCTTGATGCTCGACATGTGGGGCGAGAGCTCCTCCATGGCCTCGATGCGGCCGCGTCGCTGATTGATGCTGCCGATGATTTCCCCGGTGTGCTCGGACGGGGTCGAGATCTCGACGTTCGCGATCGGCGCCATGCGCGTCGGGCTCGCTTGCTGAAGGGCCGATCGCAGGGCCTGCGAAGCCGCCAGGGTGTAGCCGATGGGCTTCGTCGTGCCGTCGCGGTAGCCGACATGGCTGACGATGACGAGCACGTCCTGAAGGGGATCACCGCTCAGAACGCCCGAGGTCAGCTGGTTATCGATGCCCCGCTGGATGGCCGCCTTGATCTCGGGCGTGAACCAAAGGTTCGCCGCCTCCTCGCCAGCCGGGGGGAAGCGCCACTCGACGCGGTTGCCCTCACCGCGGTCGACGGGGCGCACACGGATGGCCACCTGCCCAAAGAGGGTCTCGTTGTCGGTCGAGCGCTCGAAGGTCTCGTCGACGAGGGCCGTGCCGGCGATGGTCTCGCGGTAGACGACCATCGGCCGTCCGATGCGGGCCTCAACCCCGAACTCGCGGCGCACGCGGTCGGCGATGACGTCGAGGTGTAGCTCGCCCATGCCGCTGATGATGGTCTGGCCAGTTGTCGCGTCCTCACGCCAGTGAAAAGTCGGGTCTTCGTCGGCGAGTTTATTGAGTGAATCCGCCAGTTTATCGCGGTCGCGCATGTTCTCAGTCTCGATCGACTGCGAGATGACGGGCTCGTAGGCGTCGATCTGTTCCAGCAGGATAGGGTGGGCCGGGTCGCAGATCGTGTCGCCGGTGCGGGTGTACTTGAGGCCCAAGACCCCAAAGATATTGCCGGGTCCAATGCTCTCTTTGCGTTCTTTTTGGTTGGCGTGCATCAGGAAGATCCGCGAGATCTTCTCTTTGATGCCGCGGGTCGGGTTCAAGAGCTCCATGCCCGCCGTGAGCGTGCCCGAGTAGAGCCGGACGAACACGAGCCGTCGTCCGTCGTCGCCCATCATCGCGACCTTAAAGGCCAAACCTGCCACGGGCCCCTTCGGGTCGAAGGCGCGGGTCTCGGGTTCGCGCGTGGTCGGATCGACGCCCTCGATAGGCGGCACGTCCTCAGGGGATGGCAGCCAGCGCACGATCGCGTCGAGGAGAGGCTGGATGCCCTTATTGCGAAGGGCCGAGCCGCAAAGGACTGGCACGAGCTTATTGGCCAAGACGCCTTTGCGGATGGCCTCGTGGATCTCTTCGTGCGTGAGGCTCGCGGTGTCGTCGAGGTAGCGCATCGCGAAGTCGTCGTCCGTGAGCGCGATCTTTTCGAGGAGGAGGTTACGAGCCTCTTCGACCGCATCGACCAAGTCGGTAGGGATCGGGATCACTTCAAACGACTTCGGGTCGCTGCTGTCGTCCCAGACGAGGGCGCGACGCTCGACTAGCTCGATCATGCCGCGGTGGTTGCTCTCGACGCCGATCGGGATGGCGGCGGGCGCGCAGTGCTCGCCAAAGCGGTCCTCCATCATCTTCAGGCAGCGCCAATAGTCCGCGCCGACGCGGTCCATCTTATTGACGAAGCCGATGCGAGGCACCCGGTAGCGGTCGGCCTGACGCCACACGGTCTCGGTCTGCGGTTCGACGCCGGCGACACCATCGAAGACCGTCACGGCGCCGTCGAGGACGCGCAGCGAGCGGGAGACCTCGATCGTGAAGTCCACGTGACCGGGGGTATCGATGAGGTGGACCTCGGCCTCGGTCTGGTCGAGGGTCCAATGGAAGGTCGTCACCGCCGAGGTGATCGTGATGCCGCGCTCTCGCTCTTGGACCATCCAGTCCAAGGCCGACTCGCCATCGTGGACCTCGCCCATCTTGTGGGCGCGCCCTGTGACGAACAAGAGGCGCTCGCTGACCGTAGTTTTACCGGCATCAATGTGGGCCATGATGCCGATATTACGAACGTGTGACATTCCGGATTTCTTTGCCATGGCGCGGATTAGGACCACGGCTTGCCCTGAAGGTCAACGGTGTTTTGGCCGTCGCGTCTCGCCTCATTTTACGGTCGAATAGGATGGGTACTATTTTGAGCTGAACTTATCTTCCGAGTGACGAAAGAGGATGTTGAGCGTCGTCAGTGAGCCCTGTGATTTCGAGATGTAATCCGCGATCGCGGCGCGCTCGCTGGTGTCGAGGCTGCCCTGGGCGTCGGCCGCCGACGCGAGCTCTTCGAGGACCTGTTTGAGGCGGCAGGTGCGCTCGAAGATGAGCTCCAGCGGGAAGGTCACGATGACGTCCCCGTCCGAGTCGAGCGCCGTGACCTCGCCGCCGGTCCACTTCGGGGCCAGCTCGAGGCGGCGTACGTCATCGAAGCGCCGGAGCAGGTTCTCTAGCGAGCGTCGCGTCGCCCGGCGCAGGTTCCAGTAGCCGGATGTCTTTCGAAAGATATTTGAAAATGCAGACATCGCGCCATAGGAACGCGTGATAAAATATTGGAGGTCAACCTTTTGCAGGTCGGAGAGCCCATTGGCCGAGTTTACCTTCTGTTCCACGAGTCGCATACGGTCCCGGACCATGACGATCTTATGGAAGAGAGCGTCGATCTCGATCTCGGCCGCCTTGAGACCGCGGTCGGCCGGCTGCAGGACGAGCATGCCCCCCCGCAGCTCGCGATCGAGGGGCACGGACTCGACGAGCCCGTAGCGCTCCACGAGATCGAGGAGGGCGAGATCGAGGACCGCGGGGTCGAGTCCACCACCGGGGTTGTCGAGGAAGGTGGCGATGGACTCGGGGTTGGCGTCGTCATCCGTCTCCTCATCGGCGTAGGAGGTGTGTTCACCGCCACGCGCGTCTTCACCGTCGCGCCGCCGCACGACGGGGGCCGAGTGTCCGACGATGGTGCGACCCGGGGCGGTGCGCTGGCGCGAGCTGTCCGGCACGGTCGTTCTGACCTCGAGGACCACCTTTTCCTCAAAGCCTTCCGCGGGTTGGAACTGATGGCAGGTCGCGTCGTTGGCGTCCCGTGAACCCACCCGTTGGTACATCTTGCAGTGGCCAAAGAACTCGGGCTCTTCGCCAAAGTCGACGATGAAGTGAGTGCAAGCGCTGCATGTACCGTTTTTTCGCCACGCGTCCATGTGTCTGTCTCCGTCTGATTGGCTCGCCGTCCGGTGGCTGAAGATGCCACCGAATAGCATGAATTTGATTAGTTTTCGATCTCTTCAGCGGTGGCCCCGAGGACCCTGCCCGCTGGGCTCAGAAGGGTCAGGACATCCCCGGTCCCTGTCCAGCGTAGACCCACGCCCGCTGTCCCAAAGACGCCCACGATGACGACGTCGGGCCCGAGGGCCGCGTAGACATCCGTCGCGACGCTGTCGGTGTGGATCAGCGCGACCCGTGCGCCGGGTTCGAGGGGGACCGAACCGCCGACCTCGAGGCCGCGGACGACTCCGTTTGAACCGTCTTTAAGGCGCAACGTATAGCCTTGGAGGTCGAAGTTCGCGTCCGACAGCGACGCCACGACGACCGCGAAGGCGTCGCTGTCGGCGTCGCCATCGGCGAGGAGCAAGAGGCCAAGGACCAGCTCCGTCGCGCCGTCGACGCAATCGGCCGTGGGACTACAGCCCTGGCCATCCCCGCACCGGGTGGGGTCACTGACGTGCGTCCCAAGCGCGTCCGCGCTGCACAGATCGATCGTACAAGGGACCCCATCGTCGACGACCGGCAGGGTCTGACCCTCGCCACAGGTGCCCGCCGCGGCGCAAGACTCGCCCGCGGTGCACGGGTCCCCATCGTCGCAAGGACCCTCAAAGGGCACGAAGACGCAGCCCTCTTCTTGATCGCAGACGTCGAGGGTGCACAAGTTCATGTCGTCGCAGGACGTGGTCCCGACGCACTCTCCGCCCAGACAGCGATCATTGGTGGTGCAAGCGCGCCCATCGTTGCATCCGCCGCCGCGGGGCGCGAAGACACAGCCGCCCGCGCCGTCGCAGGAGCCAACCTCGCATGGATTGTCGCTACCGCAGACGACGGGCGAGTTGACGCAGCCCGTGATGGAGTCACAGCGATCCAGGGTACAGGGGTCTTCATCGTCGCAATTGACCGCATCACCGCGACAATAGCTACCGAGACAGGTGTCCGTGGACGTGCAAGCGTTTGCGTCGTCGCAGAGCTCGCCGGTCGTGCTCGTCGTCGTGCACCCGCGGTTAGGCTCGCAGCTATCAAGGGTGCAGCCGTTGCGGTCGTCGCAGACGAGGTCCGCGCCGCCCTGACATCGCCCGGCCGCGTCACAGACGGTATCGAGAGTGCACCGGTCGTCGTCATCGCAGGGCGTATTGGCGACAAAGAGGGTCCTCAAGATACAGCCATCAATCGGATCGCACATGAAATCAGCGCAGCCCGCGTCCCAGCCGCAGTCGATGGCCGAACCAGAGACACACGCGCCGGCGGCGCAGCGGTCGGCGTCGGTGCAGGCGTTGCCATCCTCGCACGAGGCGCCGTTGAGCGGGATCTCGTCGCACGAGATGCCATCGGCACTGCACATCGCCGACACGCACGCAGTGCTGGCCGCCTGGCAGCCGTCCGACGTCCCACCGATACAAAACCCGTTCGCGCAATAGTCTCCACCCGTACAGGCGCTCGCGTCCTCGCAGGTGAGGTCGTCGTCGGCGACGAAGTCACACGCACCGTCGGTGTCGCAATCATTGCGGGTGCAAGGGTTTCCATCGTCGCAGGCGGCTCGGCCGGCGATGCACACCCCACCGCGACAAAAGTCATTTGTACTGCATGCATCTCCGTCGTCGCATCGCGCCAGATTGGGTGTATGCACACAACCAAAACTTGAGTCGCATCGGTCATCCGTGCAGGGTTGGCCATCGTCACACGAGACGGCTCGCGTCGAGACGCAGCGGCCGCTTTCGCACACGGACTCGGCTGTGCATGCGTTGTCGTCGTCGCAGCTGAAGCCGTCGGTCTGGCCTGCACAGCTTCCGGCCGCGCCCGCATCCGGCGATGGTCCGACGGCGTCTTCAACGGCGGTCGCGTCAAGGTCCTCGGCGTCCACCGCGTCGGCGACCTCGTCGCCGGGATCTAAGTCGTCCGTCGTCACGTCTTGATGGTCGACTAATTGATCAGCGCCGAGAGTGTCGCCCGCCGAAACGGTCTCCTGTGTGTCGTCCTCGGCGTCCTGACTGCTGGCGTCGAGCGCGCTGCCACCGCAGCCCCAGACCATGATGACGCACAACGCGAGCAGGAGGGGCCGGGCGGTCACCGTCTGGCCGTCGCCACTGTGTGGCCCTCTATCCACTGCCATCATCGCATTCCTCTGGCTGCCCTTCTAGACAAAGCATCTTAGCTGCAAGTGGACTCCGGTACAACGCGCCTGTTGCCACCCGCCGAGGTGCTCGATACCACGCTCACTCACCTAGTGCTTGATTCCCTCGCGAATGTGACTACGCTCCGCGTCCCGCGGCTTCGACCCCTAAGCCCCCGGTAAAGACGCACCGAGTGTGCAAAAACTGTTCACGTTTTCGGTTCGAGGAAGATAGGTCCATCATGGCGAAACAGGATTATTACGAGGTCCTCGGCGTTGAAAAGAGCGTCGACGCCGCGTCCCTCAAGCAGGCTTATCGCAAGCTCGCCAAACAATATCATCCGGACTTCAATCCCAATAATCCGGAGTCCGAAGAGAAATTTAAGACGGTCAGCGAGGCCTACTCGGTGCTCTCTGACGCCGAAAAGCGCGAACGCTACGACCGCTTCGGCCATCAGGGCCTGGAAGGCGGTGGCGGTGGGCATGGGGATGCTAGCGATATATTTAGCCATTTCGGTGACATCTTCGGCGATCTCTTTGGCCGTGGTGGCAGCGGCGGCGGTGGCGCCAAACGCGCCCGCCGAGGCGCCGATCTCCAGACCGAGTTGACCGTCACGTTTGCCGAGGCGGTCACTGGAACGAAGAAGGACATCACGTTCGAACGCCATGACGTCTGCGGGACCTGCGACGGCTCTGGCGCCAAAAAGGGCACAAAACCCGACTCATGCGGGACCTGCCGAGGCAGCGGACGCATCACTCGGCAGCAGGGCTTCTTTATGGTCCAGACGACCTGCCCTGTCTGTCAGGGCCAGGGCGTGACGATCAAAGAGAAGTGCGGCGATTGCACGGGCCAAGGCTTTCGCCGTGTCCAGCGCACTCTCAGCGTCCGGATCCCGGCCGGGATCGACGACGGGATGCGGATGCGCGTGCCGGGCGAGGGGGAGACTGGCGGTGCTGGCGGCGAACGTGGCGATCTGTCGATCCTCATTCACGTCGAGGCGCACGAAGAGTTTCGCCGCGATGGTGCCCATATCCATATAGAGCGCGAGCTCAGCCTGTCGCAGGCCGCGCTCGGCTGTGAGCTGTCTGTGCCAACGTTGACGGGGGACGAGGTCGTCACCGTGCCTCCGGGCACCCAGCACGGCACGGTCCTGCGCCTGCGTGGGCGTGGCATGCCGCGGGTCAACGCGAAGGCTCACGGCGACCAGTTCATCACGCTTCAGCTCGGCGTGCCTGCCAAGGTGACCGTCGAGCAGCGGGTGGCCCTCGAGCGTCTGCGCGAGGTCGGTCTCTGAGGCCAGCCAGCCGCATGGTTGCTACCGGCGAACCCGGAGCGGTCACGTCGTCGTCCGGACACGCGGACAGTCCGCCGATCGCGCGAGAGGCCCGCCGCGCCGAGGGTTCGCGATGAGCACCGATGGCGCCGCTAGTCGCGTTCGCAAGATCGGCGCGTGGCTCGTGCGGCGCCGTATCTCGGTGGGTGGCTCTTCAGAGGTCTTCTTGGCTGCCCACGCCGATAGCCCGGATCGCGTCGCGGCCGTCAAGGTCCTCCTCCCGCATCTGGCCGAGGACCCTACGGCGGTGGCGGCATTTCGTGCCGAGGTTCAGCTCCTGCGACGAATCGAGAGCCCCTACGTCGCGCGCGTCCTCGACAGCGGCGACTGGCTCGGCTCGCCCTGGATGGCCCTCGCCTACGTCGCAGGCCTTGACCTGGCTGCCCTTCAACGGAGTCGCAAAGGCGCTGGGCTAGAGGGGCCGGAGCTCGCCGCCCTCGGGCTCCTCGGCGCGCGGTCGTTGGCCGCGGTTCATGGCGCCTGCGACGCCTCGGGCAAGAACCTCAGGATCATTCATCGCGATATTTCGCCCCAAAATTTCGTCGTGGCCGACACCGGCGCGCTCACGCTCATCGATTTCGGGATCGCGCGGCAGGCCGGGGTGCGCGGGGCCACCGAGACCGGCGTCATCAAAGGCAAGCACGCCTATATGAGCCCGGAGCAGGTGCGTCGAGAGCCCCTCGATGCGCGATCGGATATCTTTTCCTTTGGGATCGTGCTCTGGGAGCTCGCGACCGGGAAGCGGCTCTTTCAGGGGAATTCTGTGATCGATACGCTGGAAAAAGTGGAGGCTGCTGTATTCGCGCGGGTCTGTGATCTCAATCGAGGCCTCGATCATGGCGCCGCTGAGATCATTGAAGCGTGCCTCGCGGGGTCCCCCACTGATCGCCCGGACTCTCTCGATCTGATCGATGGGTTCGGCCGCGCGCTGCAACGCCAGCTGCACCTTGGGGATCGCCTGGATGATAAGCAAGTCATTGATTTATTAGCGGGTATCGTCAAAGCAGCGGGTCCCACAGCCGACGGCGATCGCGCGGTCCTCCCAACACACAGCGAACGCACATGAACTCTCCCAGCTCCGCTTGGCCCGTCGCCCATAGCGCGTCCGTCGCCAACGGACTCGAGGTGGTGGTGGTGCCGCTGCCGCACCTCAGCACGGCCTCGATCGTCCTCTTCGTCCGCATCGGTTCGCGCTACGAGACGGCCGAGATCAACGGGCTCTCGCACCTGTTGGAGCACGTGCTCTATCGCGGCTGCCTCGCCTATCCAGACACCTTCTCGCTCAACACGGCGATCGAGGGGGTCGCGGCGGGACTTGATGCCGCAACATCCCGTGATTTTACGACCTTTGAAGCGGCGTGTCTGCCAGAGCGGGTCGGCGATGTCCTGGGTCTCCTTGGCGCGATGCTCACGAAACCGCTCATCCGTGACGCCGACGTGGCGATTGAGCAGCGGATCATTCACGAGGAGCTGCAGGACGAGCTCGACGCGAAGGGTCGCGACATCGACATCGATAACCTTAGTAAGAGCGCGCTCTTTGGCGAGTCGTCCCTTGGCCTTAAGGTGGGCGGCGAGCTGGCCCGTGTCCGCCGTTTCACCGCCGAGCAGTGCCGACGATGGCACGACCGTTTCTATGGTGCTGCAAATATGGTGCTCGTCGTGACTGGGCCAGTCGAGGCTGACGCGATCGCGGAGATCACGAACGTCGCCTTCGCCGATCTGCCACGCGGGACGCGGCAGGAGCCCCTGCTCACCACCCTCCAAGCGGAATTGCCGGCGTTTCACTTCACATTTCACGAGGGGACGCAGGCGGACGTGCAGCTCCAGTGGTGCCTGCCCGCGGAAGATCACGAGGATTGGCCAGCCCTCTTTATGGCGCAGCGCCTGCTCGACGACGGGACCTGCGCCCGCCTTCGGCATCGGATCGTCGATCAGCTCGGCCTCGCCTACCACGCTAGCGCTGACCTTGAGAGCTATGAGGGCCTCTCTGTAATGTCCTTGCATACCCAAACGCGCCCGCAGCAGATCCTCGCCGCTGTCGACGCGATCCAAGATCTACTTGAAGATCTCGCCTCTACGCCGGCCCCCGCGGCCGAGTTGAGCCGCGTGCACACCAGGCTCCTCATCGAACGCGCGGCCGTTCGCGATTCCGCCTCGTCGATCGCGTATTGGTTCGGCATCGAGCGCCTCTTTCCGCGTCTGGATGGCCTGCCTCGCCGGCTTGAGCGTGCCTTCGCCGTGACCGCCGCCGACATCGCGGCGGCGACCGCTAAGCACTTAAAAAGAGGCGCCTTACTGCTGTCGGTCGTCGGCGACGTCGAGCCGATTACGCGTGCGGCGCTGCGGCGACGCGTAAATGTCGGTCGTGGCGCGTTGTCGGCGGGTGCATAGATCGTTTATACACTTGCTGCGTCTTCATGTACCGTGAAGGCGGAAAGACGCACGAGTTAGCTTAACAGTGCCGACCGGCGTGTGATACATTTCAAGGCCCCTGCCGTCCGCCGCGGTGGGCCAGAACGAGACGGAGTGACGATGTCATCGAATCGACCTAACGCCGATCAGGGCGCAGACCTCTGGCACTACGCCGTCGGGAGCGACAAGCGCGGTCCCGTTTCCCACGCCACGTTAGCCAAGCTCCTCGCCACAGGCGAGATCAGCGCAGAGACTTACGTCTGGCAGCCCGGCATGGACAACTGGGTTCATCTTGCCGAGGCTGATGGGCTACAGGAGCTCGTCAGCGGGATGACCGGCGGGCGCGAGACTGAGAGCTTCGTCGAAGAAGACACGACGTTCATGCCCTCGCAGCAGCTGCTCGCGGCGCATGAAGCGATGGCGAAGTCCGGCGCTGCCGAGCTGTCTCAGGACACCGTCGTGGAGAGCGTCGACTCGATCTTTGGATCAGGCGATCTCGGTGCGGCGGCGCGAGATTTCGTCGATAGCGCCGCGGCGGCAGTGCGGGCGCCGGCGCCAGCAGCATCGCCCAAGAAATCTGCTGCGCCAGTTGCCGTAGCGTTCACGCCTGATGAACCTTCCGCCGACGACATCTTTGCGGTGGCGAACGCTTCGACGGACTCGCCGTTTGGCGATGACACGTCAGACGCGGGCGTTCATGCCCGCAACCAGAGCTCGGTCCTCTTCAAACTCGATGATCTCGGGCGCGAGCAGGGCTCGGCAGGCGCTTCCAGCAACAACTTTGTCACCGACTCTTCCGGTCTTATCGATATCAAGGCCGTAGCCACCAGCGCCAAGCCAGCTCAAGGGGATCCCTTCTCCGGCGCGAACCTCGTCCTCGGGCCGCGTCAAGGCTCGCCGACGATCGCGATGCCGCTGATCAGCAAGAGGCGCAGCGCCGGGCCGTGGATCTTCGCATCCGTCGCGCTCTTGGTCGTGGGCGTTGGGGCCGTCGTGGTGCTTGCGATGGGCAAAGATAATCCAGCCCCACCCGCAGGGACCGTCCCTCCGGCGACCGTCGCCGAGGTTAGCGCGAATCCGGTGGGGACTCCTCCCGGGACCGCTGAAGCGAAGCCGGCCGAAACCGCCGAGGCGAAACCCGCCGAGGTCAAGCCCGCCGAGGCCGTGGAGCCGAAACCAGGTGAAGATGTCGCGGAAAAACCCGCCGAGACAGACAAGCCTGCCGAGACGGACAAGCCCGCTGAGGTCACGGCCGAGGTCAAGCCCACGCCTTCGGACAAGAAGCCAATCACCGCCAAGCCGGCGGACAAACGTCCTGCGACCACGGTCCCGAAGCCCGACACGGACTCGTCGCCGACTGTGGCGGTCGTCACGCCGACGCCCAAGACACCCTCCAACGGGGCTAACAGCACTAAGGTCGACAATTTGTTGGCGCAGCTCGACTCGGGCACGCCGGTACCGACAAAGACCGACAATGGCGGCGACTCCAACCTGCCGGACAAGCTCAGTGCGGCGGCCGTCCGTAGCGCGATCCGGGGCCGTTTCGATGTGTGCGGCGCCAAGGTCGGTACGCCCGGCCCTGTGACCGTCCAGACCTCGTTCGTGATCTCGTCGTCGGGTGTTGTGCAGTCGGCCCGGATCACAAATGCTGGCGGGACCTCCGCGGATGTCCAAAAATGCGTGATACAGCAGATCAAAGAGACGTCGTTCGGTAAGTTCAACGAGTCGACGATGACTGTGAATCTGCCGGTGCGTCTCCTTTAGGACGTGAGCGGCTCAGCTTCTGCGGGCGCGGCGTGCGCCCGCGTCGCGACGTGGCCCGCGCGGGGGCTGCGTGATGCAGGTGAAAACCTGTTGACATCGCGACTCGCTTCATCTAGCAATCCGCGTCTTCTCAGCACGGCCCCAGTGGCTGTGTGTCTCTTGCGCAACTTATATGCGCGCGTCGTTTGAGGAAAAAGAACATGGCTCGTGGGATTATTGGCAAAAAAGTCGGAATGACGCAGCTTTTCGACCATGACGGTAACATGATTCCTGTCACGATCATCTCTGCGGAACCCAACACGGTTCTCCAGGTGAAGACGAAGGCCGGAAAAGATGGCTACACCGCGGTCAAGCTCGCGCACGGCTCGATCCGTCCGAGCCTCCTGAACCGCCCGCAGCTCGGCGTCTTCAAGGCCGCCGGTGTTGAGCCTAGGCGCACGATCGCGGAGTTCCGCCTGACTGACGCTGAGGCCGCTGTGCTCAAGATGGGTGATACCATGGGCGTGTCGATCTTTGCCGAAGGCGGCAAGGTCAACGTCGTTGGTACCAGCAAGGGTAAGGGCTTCGCCGGTGTGATGAAGCGCCACCACTTCAAGGGTGCCAAAGAGTACACCCACGGTACCCACGAGTATCGCCGTCACGGCGGCTCGATCGGTATGGGTACCTACCCGGGTCGCGTCTTCAAGGGCAAGCGTATGTGCGGCCACATGGGTGTTGACCGCGTGACCGCGATCAACGTTCGCGTCGTCGCGATCGACACCGAGAACAACCTCCTCGTGCTCGGTGGCGCAATCCCCGGGTCGCGCAACGGTATCGTGCACGTGCTCGAGCAGCCGCCGCGCCTGAAAAAGAAAGGTTGATCCATTCGGATCGAAAAAGCCCCTTCCTAGGAAGGGGTTTTTTTTTGGCCCTTCTTCGTCGCCCGGCGTCCCGATGTGGAGCGCGCCCAGGCCGAGGTGACTTCTGAGCCGCGTCCTTGGGTCGACTAGGGCCTCGTGGAGGCCGCGCTCGATCCGAGCTCGAACTCACCAACAAACACCTTCGTCGCCGGCCCAATCATAAACGCCTCGTTCGGATCGCTGAGGTCGATCTGGAGGGCACCGCCACGCAGATTCACGCGAATGGGCTGACAGGCCTCTACACGCCCCGTTCGGACGGCTGCTGCGGCTGCGGCGGTTGCACCAGTGCCACAGGCCCATGTGAGGCCGCACGCGCGCTCCCAGACCGTCACACGGAGCTCCTGGGGGCCCTCGACGGTCGCGAAGCCGATGTTGGCCTTTTCGGGAAAGCTCTCATGGTGTTCAAGGGGCGGTCCCCAGCGCCGCGCGGTCGCCTCGGTTGAGTCGCCGAAGCTGACGAAGTGGGGGTTGCCGACGTTGACGCCGGTGCCTGTGAAGGTCCGCGCGTCGATCGTGATGGAGAGATCGTCGGCGTCGCCGGTGCCTCGTACGGGGATCGCCGCGCGCTCGAAGGAGGGCCTGCCCATCGCCACGCGCACGGTCTCGACCTCGCCCGCGTCGTCCGCGGTCCAGTGACACGCGCGTACACCCCCGGGGGTCTCGAGGTTCAATGGGTTCGCGGTGAATCCGAGCTCTTCCACGGCGAACTTCGCCGCACATCGGATCCCGTTGCCACACATCTCCGGGGTCGTGCCGTCACTGTTGATGAGCTCCATCGCCGCATGGTTCGCGGGGTCTTGGGGACTCGCGACCACCATGACGCCGTCGCCCCCGATACCGAATGAGCGATCACACAGCGCCCGCGCGAGGTCCGGCGTGAGGCCGTACCCGATCCGAAAGTCCGGTGATTGCGGGTCGAGGATGATGAAATCGTTGCCGAGGCCGTGGTACTTGATGAACCGCATAGGTGACTCATGGAATGATCGAGGGGCGCGCGTCGTTCAAGACAGCCACGCGAGCGTGCCTGAACGCGGCGTGGTTGGCTATTTGGCGTGTGCTTTTATGCGTTGCCTGCCAAGATTCGGATGAAACGGTCGGGTGCCTCCGCGCCCACCCACACCACACGAGGGAGCGATGATGCGGACGAAAATGTGGATGGTTTGGCTGACGGCGACGGCGGCATGCGCCGTGAGCGCCGGCGCCGCGAGCGCAGACGACGGGCCGACACCGATCGTCTTCGCGTTGCAGGATAGCGCAGGGAAGGCGGCTGGGACGGAGACCTTGAGGGTCGTGAAGAAGGCCGATGGCGCGGTCTACGCGTCGGGCGAGGTCAAGCTAGGGCCCAAGGGTAAAAAGCGCGTCGTGCGGACCTTCATTCAGCGCAACGGCGACGGCACCGTCACGAAGTATCAGCGCACCGAGGGTGGCAGCAGGGGCAGCGGTTTCCGCATCTTCGAGTACGAAGGCAAGATGCGGTCGGCTCCGATCAACGGCGCTGGCAAGCCCGTCGAGATCGCTGAGGAGATCCGCGGCGCGATCTGGGACCCCAACCTATGGCATCTGTTTGGGATCTGGTCTTGGCCCAAGGAGTGCTCACAGGGCGTCCAGCTGGCCGTCTTTCGTGCGGACGAGCGCACCAAGTTGACCGTGACCCTCGACTGCGAGGGCCCGCGCACCGTCTTGGATGCCGACAAGGCCCAGGTTCCGGTCCAGATTTGGTCCGTCAAAGGCCTTGGCGGGGATCCCCTGTCGGTCTTTGTGGCCAAGGGCGGCAAATTCGTCGGTGCCAAGGATGACAAGCGGCAGATGTTGTTGAACAAATGGGGATGGGACAAGCCTGTCACCGCCGACGAGGACGCCGAGGGCGATGTCGACGAGGAAGAGGCCGAGATCAAAGATCGGGGGGCGGGGCCGTGAGACATGTCTTTGTGATGGATCCGGTAGAGACGATTCGAATCCACCAGGATTCGACCTTCGCGCTCATGTGCGAGGCACAAGCCCGCGGTCACGAGGTCTTCGTGGCGCTGGTGCCGGATCTATTTGTGTCGGCGGGCGCGGCCTGGGCGAGGGTTCAGCCCGCGCGTCTCCAACGTATCCAAGGCGAGCATGCCCTCCTCGGGGAAGCCGTCGACATGAATCTAGACGACGCGGACGTTGTCTGGATGCGCAAAGACCCACCCTTTCACATGGGATATATTTTCAATACCTATGTGTTGGATCTCGCCGAGTCCCGGGGATCGTTGGTCGTCAACGCACCCGCGGGGCTTCGCAATATGAACGAGAAGGCGTGGGCGATGCGCTTCGCGGATCTCGTGCCAGAGTCACTGATCACCCAAGATATGGCGAGGCTGCGGGCCTTCGCAGATCGACACGGGAAGGTGGTAATCAAACCACTTGATGGCAACGGCGGCGCGGGTGTCTTCGTGGTCCATCGCGACGACCCGAATATCGGCGTCATCATTGAGACGGCGACAAGTCAGGGGATCACCAAGGTGCTCTCGCAGGTCTACGTCCCTGAGATCAAGATCGGCGACAAGCGCATCATCCTTGTGGACGGCACGCCCGTCGGCGCCATCCTGCGGGTCCCACAGGGGGTCGATCATCGTGGCAATATCCACGTCGGGGCTCGCGTGATTCGCGCCGAGATCACCGAGCGTGATCGGGTCATCTGCGACCGGATCGGGCCGGCCCTTCGTGACGCCGGTCAGATCTTTGTCGGAATTGACGTCATCGGCTCGTTCCTGACCGAGGTGAACGTGACGAGCCCCACGGGAATTCACGAGATCAACGCCTTCGAAGGGATCTCGGTCGAGGCGCTCGTGCTTGATGCCGCCGAGGCGCGTCTCGCGTCCCGGCACTGAGTGAGGTCTATGCGCACGCTAGGGCTCGGGGTTGGTGTTCGCTTCGGCGTGGTCGCGTGCTGCGTCATCTTGGCCATTGGCCTCGTCTCGAGCGGGGTAGGGCGCGCCGAAGGGGAGGCTGTCTCCCCTATCGAGCAGGCTCGCTCGCTCGCTCGCCTCGATAACTACCTCGAGAGCCTCGCCGCCGATCCGCTTGAGTCGTGGATGCTTCGGCGGATCTTGGATGAGGCGCCCTCTGTTGGCGGGCTCGAGGTGGTGATCGCGCGTGTCCGAGAGCGCGCTGGGGCACGCCGGGCGCCTGCCGGCGAGCTGCTTGTGCTCGGCCAGCTGTTGGCTGCCGGCGGTCGTGAAGCCGCGGCGCTTGAGGCCTACCGCGAGGCAGAGGTGCGCACGCCGGGTCGTCACGAGGGGCCGTATCTCATCGGCCTTCTGCATCAAGGTGCGCGCCGGGTGGAGGACGCTTTTAGGGCGTTCGATCAAGCGATCGCCGCCGCGCCCCGCAGCGTTGAGCTGCGTACCCGTCAGACGATGATCGAGGGCGCCCTGTCCTTGGCGGTCGAGGTGCGCGACGTCGCGCGGGCCAAGAGCTACGCGGCGGCGCTTAGCGCGACCGACCCGCGCGATACCAGCCTCATGATGAAGGAGGCCGGTATCCTAGAGGGAGTCGGCGCGATCGATGAGGCCGTGGCCAAGTGGCGGGAGCTCGAAAAGAGGGCCGGCGGCAATACGGAAGAGCTTGTGGCGGTGTGGAAGGCGCTGGCTGCGACGCTGGAAGGGGCAGGGCGCGCGCCGGAGGCGGTGGTTGTGTGGCGCAGCGCGCTGACCCGCGTCCCGCGCAATCACCGGGACCGCCTGACCCTCTGGTACGGCCTCGCCGGGGCGGTGCGGGCCGGCGGGGACCTTGAGGGGCTGGTCTCGGAGCTCGAGGCGGAGGGAGACAGGGAGCCGGACGTGCTCATTATTCGGGCGGGCGTCCTTGAAGAGCTAGGGCGCCCGGAGGAGGCGCTGGAGGTCTGGCGCAAGGCAGTCGACAAGCTCCCGCGCCGCGAGGATGTGCGCCTCGGGCTGATGCGGGCGCTAGAGCGGGTGGGGGATCCGGCCGCGCTCCTCGAGGCGGTTGAGGGGCTCGTGAAGCTGTCGCCGCGCGAGCCGCGCTACCAGCTTCAGCTCGTGGATGTCCTTATGGGACAAGGCGATTCTGCGCGCGTTCCAGAGGTCCTGCGGGGTCTCACGCGTAGCTTTGGCGATGATCCCGGTCTCCTTCAGCAGGTGCTCGGGCGCTGGGTGCGCCGGAGTAAGCCCTCGGATCAGAAAGACATTGAGGCGGTCTTCCGGCGCCTGATGCAGGCTGAGCCGGACGAAGCTGACCACGTCCTGAGTTACGGCTCGTGGCTGTGGTCGCGCGACGACAAGGTCGCCGCGCGCGCCGCTTGGAAGCGCCTAGAAGTGATGAAGCCAGTGAGAGGCCGCGGGCACTTCGAGGAAGCTGCCGTCCTCTTTGAGCATGGAGACATCGAAGACGCCCTGCGGGTCCTCAACGTGGCGCTGCAAAAGGCTCCGCGCGACCCTGAGTTTCTTGGGCTTCGCGCGCGCATCGCGGAGTCTCAGCGCAAACCGACCGAGGCGCTCGCGGCGTGGCGCGAGGTGGCGCGAGTCGCACCAGTCGGGAGCGCGGCTGCTGAGGAGGCCGAGGCGCACACCCTCGACCTGTGGGTCTCTCAGCGCGTCTTAGACCAGCGCATCGAGGCCTTGGCCCAACAGACGGAGAAGCTCGTCGCCGCCGGCGACACCTCGGGTCAGGCCGCGGCCGACGGCCGCCTCGTGCTCGCCGGGCTCCTGCGTCTGGGCAGGCTTGAGGAGGCCGGGGCTTGGCTCATAGTGCTTGAAAAGACGGGAACTTCCGAGAGGTCATTGGCGCTCGTCGGTGAGGAGGTCGCCGCGCGCCGGGGTGATTTTTCCGACGCGGCCGTTCAGGCGGAGCGCCTAGCGAAGGCGCAGCCGGCGCTGGCGTACCAGCATCTCAGGCGCGCGGCGGGTTACGCGATCCAGGCGGGCGACCGGGAGGGTGCTCAGCGGCTTGCGCGCGAGATCGTGAAGGCCAATCCGGGCGATGCCGCGGCCCATCGAGGCGCGGGTGAGATCCTCGTGAAGCTCGGCGACGTCCCAGAGGCCATCTCGGCGTTTGAGCGCGCGACCGCGCTCGATCCGACGGACATCGAGCTGAGATTTCGCGTGGCGTCATTTTATCAAGATCAGCCCAGCGGTATCCGGGAAGGACGCGTATTGATTGATATTATTCGTGACGCGCGCGAAAGGCGGGATGTGGAGCGCGCCGGGCTTCGGTTGCTTGAGGGCGGCGAAAAGCGTTGGGGACCCGCTCTGTATCGCGAGTTCGATGAGCTCGTGCGCCAGCGAGCCGAGAGCGCGGGTGATGATGGGCCGCATCTGAGGCTCTATGTCGACGTCGTGATCCGCGCGGCGCGTATTCTGGCCGAAGGCGATCCGCGCGCGTCGACCCACGAGCCATCCGCGCGCGTCGTCACCGCTGCGCTGCGTAGCTCCGATCAAGGGCTGCGCCTGTCGGCGCTTGAGCTTGTCCGCCTCACGCGCACTGAAGGGGCCGTGGCCGCGCTCACATTCCTGGCGCGTGATTCGGATGCTATCGCCGCCGGCCAGGCCGTCGCGCTCCTTGGCGAGATAGGCTCTGCCCCAGCGATCGCGTTTCTCGAGACCCTCTACGCCGGAAAAGACGCGCGGCTCCGTGATCTCGCGCTGTGGGCCGGCGGGCTATCCAAAAATTCCACGGCTTTTGACTTCTTAGAGAGGGCCTCGCGCTCGGCGCAGAGAAACGATCGCGTCCGGGCGGCCCTCGCGCTCGGCGTGAATCCTAGCCGCGGCGCCGCGGTGGCCCTCAGCCGCCTCCTCGTGGACACCGCCGCCGAGGTCAGGGAGGCCGCCGCCCATGCGAGCCGCCGCTGGTTAGAGCGCTACGCGGCCGACCGCGCGCAGGACACGGCGATGCTCGTCAGCGCCCTGACTGCGGCGTTCGAGACCGTGACGGCAGGTCAGGGGGACATTCAGGCTGCGCTCCTCGGGGCCCTCAGCCTCCCGCTGCCGTTCGATCTCCGCGAGCGCGCCCTTCGCTCAATCGTAACGCGCCTTTGGCAAGAGCCTCTGCTGGACGGCCTCATCGAGGGGGCCCTCGGCAATATGATTGGAAGTGAAAGCGTTAAATCGGACGACCGCGACCGTTACGCCTCGGCCTATGCGGACCTCTTCGATGCCGGCCGCGGCCGCCTCGCCCCAGCCCGATTCATTCAGAGCACAGGCTCGTGGGCGCAAAACACAACACGCCTCTCTGAGGTCGGGCCCGAGCTCACAGGCTCCGCGGCGACTCTCGTGCAGGATCGCTTCGCCGCCGTGATGCGGGGTGAGGCGATGCTGCCTCTCACGCCATCCCAGACCCTCACGCTCAGCACGCTGGCGGATCATCGATCGCTGATCGGCCGGGCTGTGTTTGGCGGGATGGCCCGTGGCGGCAGCGAGGGTGTCGTGGCTGATCTCGCGCGGATCGCGCGCCTCCACCCCGATCCACGGGCTCGGGTTGACGCGCTAGCCTCCTTGGCGCGCCTGCCAGCCGGGCAGCGCCTAGCCGTCGACATCGTTCGGCGCCTGCTCGCGGGCCCCCGAGACGCGGCCCTCGCCGCTATCGCGGTGACCTTGACGGCAGAGCCCGACGAGAAGATAGGTTCTTTCCTAAAGGGCCTCGTGCCGGAAGCCGTGCCGCCCTTCGTCCGCGCGTCGATCGCGGCGGCATACATCAAGCACGCTCCGTTGGACGCCAGCGGAATCGAGCGGTGGTTGGCCTGCAATGATCCGGCGGTACGGCGCGCCGTCCTCGCGGGCCTCGAGTCCGCGGATCGGGCCTCGCGTGGAAAGAGCCGCGACAAACTCGACGACGCCATCGAGACCTTGGAGGCCCGCCTTGTCGAGTTGGGACTCGGCGATGACGCTGGCGGCGCTCTGCTCGCCGCCCGTCTCCTCGCCAGTCGCGGCGGCGCGGCTCGGAGGCTTGGGGGTAGCCCGTGGCCATCGGTTCGCGCGGTCGCGCTCGACGGCCCCACTGACGGGCCCGCGCTCTGAGGGCTCTGTCGCCTCGGTCGGCACTTTTTTTCCCTCGGACCTGTGTTAAGCTGTCGGCGATTGGGCGACCCGGTCGGCACACGCGTTTCATCCGTGGTCATGGAGCACCTCATGAGTGGTTTCAAACTGACCCTCCTCCGAGGGGACGGCGAAGAGGGCGAGTCTTTTGAGTTGCAGGAAGGCCGGACAAGCCTCGGCCGCGCAAGCTCGAACGACATCCCCTTTGAAAACGACGTCGCGCTCGATCCTGTCCATTGCACCTTCCTCGTCAGCGGCGACCGGGTCACGGCGCGCGATCAGAGCCAACGCAACGGCGTCTATTTGCAGGTGCGATCATCGACGGCCCTGATGGACGGCCACCACTTCCTTTGTGGTGAACAGGTCTTTCGTTTCGAGCGCTACCGTCAATGGCCAGTGATGATCGGACCCGATGGGGCCGTCTTCAGCGGGACGCCCGTGACACCTTGGCGATTTCGCGTGGTGCAGATCCTCGACGGCGGTGAGGTCGGGCTGGCGGTGTGTTCGCAGACGCGGGCCGTCACAATCGGGCGTGAGGGGTGCGACATGAACTTCATGTATGACCCATTCATGAGCTACCACCACGCTCGCTTAGAAGAACGGCAGGGTCATTTCATCCTCGCAGATCTACAGAGCACCAACGGTGTCTTCGTGCGAATCCAAGAGCAGCACCCCCTTGAGCCTGGCGATAGCCTCTTTATGGGCCGACAGCTGCTGCGCGTCGATTCCGTCTAGGAGCTGAGTCATGAATATTAAGATTGTCCGGTGCGCGTGCATCGCGGCCTTGGTCGCGCTGTCGGCGGCTGGCGCGGGCGCGTGGGATGTTCCGCCCGAGGATTGGGACAACCAGTCTAATCCCAACCCGACCCCAAACGGGACGCCGGGCGAGCAGCCGGTCAAGACGCCCGCGACCGCCAAGGCGGAACCGGCGCCTGGCGAGAAGAGGGCGAAGTCCGAGGTCCACCCGGGCGGCCTCGTAGTCCTGCCGACTACTGGTATTCGGGTTGAGTTACAAGTCCTTAGCGGGGGTTCTACCTACCGCGTCAGCGGGCGATGGGGGCTCTCGGACACAGACGGATCGTGGTCGCGCGATGTGATCGACGAGGTCCAGAACGGCAGGCTGACCGGCGCGACCTGGTACTACGTCGGTCCGTTCAAGAACGGCTCATGCAGAGAGGTCCTCGACACACACGGGTTGGCCGACGCGTGGCGAACGACGGCCACGTACTGGGGTCAGAGCTTCGAGGTGGCTGGTGGTAGCTTCATATTTACAAACGGTGATTTAGGGACACGTCCAGCGGTCGTTCTGTGTGGCGGAACCGCTGAGCATCCGATGCTCTTTTACCGATTCTTCTTTGAGGCGGGAGATCCCACCGCCCTTCCGAAAGACACGCTGCTGGCGCGAATCGCGACGATCCCCGTCCTGAAACTCATCGCCGAGGCGCATGTCGCGGGGCGGTGGTCGCGCGTGAAGCCCCTCCACGCCGACAGCGTTGGGACGAATGACCTCTTAGAATATCAGCGGACAGCGCCGCTCTCGCAGTTCTCAGGGGCGGTCACGATCCCCGACGATGGGGCCTATTGGAGCGTCACTAAGACCGACGATTCGGACTTTTTTTCCCGCGTAATCCCCCGTTCTCCGAGGCTAAATCTGCACCTTCAGCGGGGGCGGTATGGCACGACTTGTGACTCTCTATTCGCGGCGTTTCGCGACTCGACTCGCCAAGAGGGCATGAAGTCAATCCCGACCTTGCCGTCGCCCGAGGGTTGGCGCGCGGGTCTGACCTATGTGGCGACGCCGAACGATTCTCGCACGGTGCTCTGTCGTAAGGTCGGGGCTGAAAGGGTCTTGGTGCTAGTCACTCATGACGCGGGGCTCGGTGATCTCGCCGAGGCCGAGCCGCTGCTCGAGGCCTTCATCACCGCGATTGGTGCCGCGACGCAGACCCCGCCGACGTCGCCGACTCCGGTCGCGACGCCAAAGCCGGGGCCGAAACCCACACCATCGCCCAGCCACAGCACCTACAGGGATGCCTGGGGCGGCTTCACCTCGGTGGATTTGGCCGTCGCTGTCTCTTATCGCGACACGAAGGCGCTCGGGCGTTCAGAGGAGTCCTTTCCCTCGCTACGCGTCGCGGGTCCCGGCGTGAGCGTGGGGACGACCTCGTTTGAGACTGACGGCGGCCTCATGTTCCGCTACCAGGCGGGTTTGCTGCCTGATTTCGCCGGGCTCTTCAACGACAAGACAAAGAGTTCGGCGCGCTGGGGCGCACAGGCCTGGGAGGCGGCGGTTGATGTTGGGCTAGGAGCCGCGGTGGGCGAAGACGACGTCATCGGGCTCACCGTTGGCTGGCACATCCAAGCTGGACCATTGCTAATCAACTCATCGATCGCCGCCGCTTTTCATTGGATTCACATGCCCGAGGACCCGGAAGAGTTCGGATGGGCCCTTCGCGTGACACCGCTGCAGCTGATCCCCGCAAATGAACGGTGGCTCATGTCGCCTCTGTCAGTCGATCTGCGCCTATTGGGCGACGATATCAGCTTCGGCTTCGAGTTTCAGTGGGTTGGAAAGCCAAAACCGGGCGAACAGCATATCCCGGGCGAAGGCGTGGCGGCGTTTATCCGGCTAGGCTTCGGGGGCTTCTTCTTCTGACGACGGCCACCTGTCTCGCCCGGAACTTCGAGGCGGGCCGCGATGTCCGGCGTGACCCCTGGGGCCGCGCGATTCGGCTAGATCAGCAAGAGCGCCACGACCGTGCCACCCGCGAGGACGACGCCAAGAGTGACCCAAAAGGTTGTCTTCCCCCGCCGCTTGAGCGCGTCCTCGGGTGAGGGCAAGGCCTGGTGGGTGATGTTGTCGCGGTTGAGCTCGGTGTCGGGTCCGTAGAGCGGATCGCCACGGGTTGTCAACCCACTGGCGCTGCCGCCGGCCACGATCTCGCGGTTGCCGCCTCGCCTCAGCAGGGCCGAGCTTGGGCCGCTTGCGAATGCGCTGAGGGCCGGCTTCTCGTTGACGGTCTCGAGATCCTGCAGGCCCGCGCCAGGCGCGCTGCGACTTGGGTTGGGTCCGAGAGGACGTTCGCCTAGGCGCGTGATGGCCGCGCGGTCTAGCTCGCCGGTTGGCTCGGCCTGTACGCTGGATTTCGCTTTGAGTGCCGGCGCCGCAGGCGTCCCGGAGAGGGTGCGCGGCGCCGCGGCCTTTTGTGGTGGTGGCGGCGCCGGCGCTCTCATCGTGATCGACACGGGCGGAGAGTCGGGCGTCGTGAGATCGATGAGGTCGATGAGCGCCGAGATAGGGCGGATGTCGACCGCGGTCTTGTCGTTGTTCGCGCCGCCGCTGTGGTCGACGCTGTGGATGATCAGCTCACGCTCGATTCGCGAGAGCTCGGCGCTGACATCTAGGACAGACGGCGGGCGGTGCTCGCGGTTCTTGGCGAGCATCGTCATGATCAACTCGCCGAAGGGTTCCGGCAGGTCGGGTCGGAATTGCGACGGGTGGTCCGGCGCCTGGTTGAGGTGCTTAGTGACCGTCTCGATAGGGTTTTTTCCTTCAAAGGGCAGTCGATCGGTCACTACATGGTACAGCAACACACCAAGGGCATAGATGTCTGAGCGGGCGTCGAGTTTTTCTCCGCGCGCTTGCTCGGGGCTCATGTATTCGGGGGTGCCGCAGACGATCCCGGCGCGCGTCTGAAAGGACCGTTTGCTGCGCGCGGCGCCGTCTTCGAGTTTCGCGATGCCGAAGTCGACGACCTTGACGTGGTCCGGCGCATTGCGGCGATCCTCAAGCATGATGTTCTCAGGCTTGAGGTCACGGTGAAGGACGCCGTTGGCATGGGCTTCGTCGAGAGCCGAGCAGATCTGCTTGGCGATACGAATGACACGCCCGTGGTCCAGTGGAAATTGTCGCTCGATGAGGTCGGCGAGATCGATACCCGCGATGAATTCCATCGCGATATACATGGAGCCATCGCTGAGCGAGCCGAAGTCCGTGATCTGAACACAGTTTGGGTGGTTTAGGCGGCTGGCTGCGCGCGCCTCGCGCTCGAAGCGGTGGAGGAGCTCGGCGTCGCCCATGAGGTGTTTGTGCAGCACCTTGATGGCGACGGTCTTCGATAGCGCGGTCTGTTCCGCTTTGTAGATCGTGCCCATCGCGCCGGATCCGATCTGCGCCTGAATCCGGTACTTATCGGCAAGCACCTTGCCGATAAAGGGGTCCGGCGCTGGCTCTGTGCGCGTCTGGTCAGCACCGCATTGCATACAGAATCGGTGGGCGTCGGCGACACTCGCGCCGCATTTCCAGCAGACCTTCAATCGTGCGCTCCCGCGACGGTGCATGGTGAAAGCCGTCGCGCCAGAAGAATACCACAGCCATCGGAGAGTGCGAGCTGGCCCCGCGGGGAAAAAGGTATGAAAAGCCAAAGGCGCCGCCGGGGGAAGCCGGGACGCCTTTGGTGGTTGCTACGCGGGGCGCTGGTCGGAAGACCGTGCGTAACGCGACACGACACGTCTTCTCAGAAGTAGAACGTGAAGGCGGTGCCCCAGCTGGCGTTGTTGCCCAGCGTGAAACCGATCGGGTCCGAACCCACGTCGAGGTGAAAGCCAACCTGACCGCCCACCGAGAAGTGGTGGGTGAAGAAGTGCTCGACGCCGAGGACGACGTCGATGAGGGTCCGGTCGAAGTCGATGAGGCCGAGCGAGACGCCGGCGCCGATGTACATGTTCGTGTCGTTGGCGCGGGCGAAGTTGTAGAGACCGCGGAGGCTGAGGCCGAGACCGAATTGGCTGTCGATCAGGCCGTTTTTGCCGGTGTAGTCCATGCCCACGGTACCCTGGAGACCGAAGTCCGAGATCCAGTAGCGGAAGTTCAGGCCGCTCATTCCGTTGGAGTCGACCAGACCACCTACGCCGAACTTGCCGTGGACGTGTGCTTTGCCTTCGGGGTCCTGGGCAGCGGCCATCGTCGTCATGGCGAGGGGAAGGGTTGCTGCGAGTGCGAGAATGCTTGCTGTTTTCTTCATGAAATCCTCCGAGTTGAGCCCACGCGGGTTGCGTCGGGTGTGGCGAAATTACGCCGATATTCGGAGTCGTCAAAAAAACTTCATACCGAGCGTTCGCCCGGTGACCATCGGTTAGGACACATCAAGCCCAATGCGCCATAGGCGATCGTGCAGGGTACGGCGCTCAGGGTCGACGAAGCCCCACCACCAAGTCACGGCCCCAAAGGCGCTGCCGACAATCCCCGTGACGGTCCAAGCGAAGAGGCGCGCGAAGGTGAGGTCGGGTGAACCCCCGAGCCCGGCTAGGCGCAGACCGAGGAGATGGGTGCCAAGGGTCACGCCAAAGCGGCGCAGCTGCCAAGCTTGCAGGAGCGCGGCGAGGCCGCAGACCGTCACGACACACAAAAAGAAGCGCGTGGTCTCAAGGTTCACGTAGTCGACCAGGACGTCGAGGGTGTTCCAGGGCGGAATGTCGGGGGGCGTCGGGTCGCTGGCGATAATCAGCGCCACGGCGATAAGCCCGAGGCCGCCTGCCGGCACGAGATCGACGGCGATCGCCACGAGACGTCGCCACAGCGGCGACGGGATGACGGGATGTTCAGCGCGCGAAGACATCGTGCTCCATTTCTTTGATAGCCGCCTCGACAGACTCGCCCTCGCGCCCGCAGAAGTCGGCGATCGCGCGCTGGAAGTCTTGTTGGAAGACAAAGTGTGCGGAGCGCACGGGTGCAGGCAGAAAGCCACGTTTTAGCTTGTGTTGTTCGCCGCCGGCGCCCGCCTCAAAGCGTTGAATACCGGTGGCGATACAGTCCTCGATGCCGGCATAAGAGCACACCTCGAAGTGCAGCGCGGGCACGTCGGCGAGTGCGCCCCAGTAGCGGCCGAAACGCCGCTGGCCGTGTTCGATATTCATTGCACCACCGACGAGATCGCTACCCCGCCACGCGAGGGTCAGCTGGACGTGTTCTTTGAGGTCCGACCAAAGTCGGCCAAAGAAGTCCTCGGTGAGGTAGCGCCGCCCGTAGACGAAGCGGTCGACCGTGGCGCCGTAGAAGGCATAGGTAGGCGCGCGATGGGTGTCTTTGATCGCGTCGCCGCGGAGGTGCTCAATCACGATCCCGGACTCCTCGACCTGCCGCCGTTCGCGTCGAATCTGGTTGCGACGCTTGGAGGGGAAACGCGCGAGGAAGCCCTCGAAGTCCTGGTAGTTGTCGTTTCGCCAATGGAACTGGCAGGCCGTGCGGATGGCGAAGCCGTGGGTCTGGGCGAGGGCCAGCTCGTCATCGAGCCCGAAGAGTACGTGTACGCCGCTGAGGCCCGCCCCATCGGCGACCGCCAAGAGGCCGTCTAGCAGCGCGCCGCGGACCATGGCCTGCGTGAGGCCGAGGCCGTGGAGGGCGGCCTCGCGTGCGGCAAAGAGCCGTCGCCCGGTGACAGGGGAGAAGGGGGCGGCGACGATCAGCTTCGGGTAGTAGCGTATTCCGGAGCGTTGGGCCGCGTCCGCCCAAGCGAAGTCGTAGACAAACTCGCCCATCGAGTGGTGCTTGACGAAAGCCGGGGCCAGCCCGACGAGCGCGCTCGATTCGGGGTGGTAGGCCGCGACGTAGAGCGGCTGCCAGCCGGTCTTTCCGCCGATGCAGTGCGTGTCTTCAAAGGCCGCAAGAAATGCATGGAAGTGAAAGGGTGTCCCGTCCGGGTCGCCGCGGACGATAGCGTCCCAGCGGTCCCGGTCGACCTCGTGGATCGAGTTGAGGCATTCGATTCGTAACGTATGTGCGGGTGGGCCGGCCCCGTGAGTCATTGAACACCGATCGACACGGCCTGTAGCGATTTCAAGGCCTCGTCCGCCATGCGCTCGGCGGGGCGGCGGATGACCATACGCTCGCTGACGCGCCCAAGGACGCTGGGGACGCGATAGCTGAGGCGATAGTGGATGACGTACCGATCGCTGGCGGTGTCACCCGCCTTGAGTGGAGCGTGGGTCATCGTGACCTCCTCGTGCATGTCCTCGAGTTGGCCGCCACCGACCGGCACGATGTCCCAGCCAAAGCGCTGAAAACGTTCTACATGCGTGACCTTCAACGTCGCCGGCACGGCCAGACGTTCCAGCATCAACGTCGCGCGCCATTCGGCACCGACGGACGGCGCGCCGCCCCGGCCGATAGGCTCGACGTCCGCGATCCACGGGCTCCATTGGGTCCGCTGTGTCGGGTCGCCGATGAGGCTCCAGAGCTTCTCTCGTGGCGTCTCGATGACGATCTCGCGCTCGATAGAGATGGACTCTGGGGCTGTCGCGCCCCACATGAGGGACATGCCCGCCACGCCAAAGACGAGCGTGAAGAGCCCGCCAAGGACGAGGACACCGGGACGCATGGCAGGCCCGGCGCCGTTGGGATCACGGGGTGTCTTCCAGTGCGCGATGGTTGCGGCGCATATAAATGCAGCCGGGATGCCCGCGAGAGCCCAGACGCCGGGGAAGGCCCACAGGATCACCGCCAGCAGCACCTGGAACGCGAGAAGGGCAGGAAATAAATAACGAATCATGTCATCCGCCGGGGCCAAGTGCGCGGGCTGCGCGTATGAATCACGGGTGTTCGATGGTGCGACGCGACGGACAAGAGTCCGGCTTCAGAGGCGTCTGTACCTCACCGCGCATGCGCGGCCGGGCCTTAGCAGTCCGGGCGCACGGCGGCAAGCATTGCGCCCGCTTTCGCCCGACGACGGGACCATTGGCGCCGCCAGGGATGGGGCGATGCGCGGCGAGTGGGTGCGTCGCGGCTGTCCCGGTGGTGGGCGAGGGTCGCGGCCGCGAGCCTTGCTCGACAAGGCCCAGGTGGTGGACTAACATCACGATGGACTTTTCGATTGAATCCCAACGCTTACAACGCAAGAGAGAGCTATGCTTTTTGACGACGTCCGACTTGCTCAGCTCGAAGCTCTGTCGGCAGAAGAACTCGACGAGCTATTGTTCGGCTCGATCCGCCTTAGCCGGGACGGCACGGTCGTTTGCTACAACACATTTGAGTCGCGGCTGTCCGGCCTCTCCAAAGACCGGGCGCTGGCGCGGAATTTCTTCTCGGTGATCGCGCCCTGTACAAATAATTACCTAATCTCCGAGCGGTTTATGACCGAACCTGAGCTAGACGCGAGGCTGGATTACGTTTTTACGCGGCGCATGAAGCCCACGCCGGTCACGCTGCGGTAGCTGAAGTCGGCCACCGCCCAATACATGTACTTACTGGTGAAGCGTTGAAATTATGACCGAACAATCCACGGCAGACGACACGCAGTCGTTGCTTCAGTTTGTTTACCAGTTTCCGGTGGCGGTCCTCCGGATGAACGGCGAGGGAACGATCGACCTGATCAACCCGCGGGCCGCGGCGCTGCTCATGGCGCTGGGCGTGCAATTCCAGCCCCACCAAGGCTGGTCAATCTTGGAAGCCTTCGATCCAGCGCTCGCCGAGATGGTCCGGGATCACCTCACGAGCCCCGGCCTCGTGGCCGAACAGCGGCCGGTCGAGCGACGTGATCCCCGGGGCCATGCGTATCATCTGGTGGTGACGGCGCTTATGGTCGAGGCGGGATCGTGTATGATCGCGATCGAGGACGTGACAAAGCGGGTGCTACAGGAGCGCCAGCTCCAGCACGAGCGCCAGAACCTCGCAGTCGTCCTCGAGGCGCTGCAGGGCTACTTCGTCCTCTTGCTCGACCTGAAGCTGCGGATAACAGCGCCCAATCGGTCAGTCGAACGCCTGCTTGGCCCCGACGCCGCGGTCGCGGGTCGTGCTGTCTCCGATCTATTAAAGGCAGACTCCCTGCAACCCGTAGACCTTGAAGTTCAGGCCGAATTGGCGATTCGCGACGGCTGGGCCTCGTTCGAGGCCGAGTATAGTAGCGCCGACGGCGGGTCTATCTGGGGCGACACCCTACTCACGCCCATCGTCGACGAGGCCGGTGCCCCCTCCTCCTTCGTGGTCGTCGCCCGCGACGTCAGCGAGCGCAGGAGGCGCGAAGCGGCTCTTATCGACGACGCGCTCACTGATCCCCTCACCGGGCTGCTAAATCGGCGCGGGCTCATCGCCAGAGCCGCGCCGCTTGTCGACGAGGCGCGCCTCGGTAGGCCCTTGACGCTCGCGGTTTTGGCGTTTGATATCGACTTTTTTAAGAAGGTAAACGACAGCCACGGCCATGACGGCGGTGATGAAGTGTTGCGTCATTTCGGTCAGCTGCTGAAGCAGCAGTTCAGGCGCGATGACCTCGTGGCTCGGAGAGGCGGCGAGGAGTTTGTGGTTTTGCTGCGGGATGTTCCAGTCGACGTGGTGATGTCCTTGGGCGAGCGAGCACGGCAGCTCGTGGAGAACACGCCAGCGCCCGGGAAGGGCGGGGAAATTGCTATCACGACGTCCGTCGGGGTCGCGTTCAGCGCGGAGGTGATCGACCTTGAGGAGCTCCTAAAAGAGGCGGATGTGGCGCTCTATCGCGCCAAAGCCGAGGGGCGAAATCGGGTGGTACGCGCCTAGCTCAGCCGCGATGCCGCACGCTGCGCTAGGGCCGCAAGAGATGGGGCTCCAATGCGTCGGCCGCTTCGGCCCGCTCCGCTCCGAGAGGGAGGCGCCGCTGTGGCGCGACAAGCGCTTGCCGGAGATCGCCGTCAACTCGTAAGGCCCGGAGAACGAGAAGATTGTGGCTGTGGCGACCGTGTTGGTCTTGCGCTCCGACGTCTTGCGCCACCCTCACCGAGAGCATATTGCCGCGTCTCTCTACCGACGGAGAGAGCTCATGCAACAGCACGGATGGCGCGCCTTCGACGCCGCATATCGCGAAAACAATGCCTCGATCTTAAATAACTTTAGTGACTTGGGGGCACAGATGGCGAGCCAGCGCCCACCCTCTCACCCGGGCGACGTGTTGGCTGGCTTTGGCTACCTGCTGGCCGAGGTGGGCGCCCTGTCCGGGGCTGAGGCGGTTCGGCCGCACTGCATGGCCGCGTTGCCGCTCTTGGACCAAGCCTGTGCCGATTTGAATGTCGACGCGCCGGGTCGGGTGCCGACGGTGGTGGGGCTATTGTCGCTGCGCGTGACCTTGCGGAATGTCTTGGGCGATACGATCGAGTGGCCGCCGCGCGCGGACGGGCTTGGTTTGGCGCTGGCACAGCGACGCATCCGCCCCGATCCGCACTATCTGCAGGCCGCGGCGTGGTCTACGTGGGCCCTCGGTGATCACGACGCATCGATGATGCTGTTGCCAGCAAGACCGATTGAGGCAGAGCCCTTGAGCCCGCCTCGCGACCCCACGACGCGCCTCCTCTTTGCGCGGGCCGGTCGCCCTGAGGGCACCGAGGCGCGTCTCGCCTCGTGGTCGCTGCTGCTCGACGATCTGCCCATGATGCTGGAGACGCGGGCGATGACATGGGGGCTGCTGCAGGCCGTGGGCGCGGCGAGGCATGCGTCGCTTGCCCGAGGGACGGGGGGTATGAACGCCGCTGCGTGGATACATGCCGCGGTGCGCGAACGTCTCGTCGGGTAGCGCGCGGAACCGGGTTATTGCCGCATTAGAAATCTGCGGTTTTATTTTGTTTGACTTCAAATTTTTGTATTCGAAACATTTGCGGTTCAAAACGCCCGGCGAGGCCCGATAGCCCGCGGGAGCCCCCTCTTCATCTTCGCGCTCGAGCGTTCAGGACGCTTGGGTCTGCGAAACCGGCCTTTAAGGCTAGTCCAAGCCGAGCACGTAGCGCACGAGGGCCAAGCGATCCTGACCCCATGTCACGAAGTCGCCGGTCCGGAATGAAGGCACGCCCCACAGGCCCAGCTCGCCGGTCATGGCGTCTCGGTTTGCCTCGGCGAGGGCCTCGCCAGCCGGGATGTTGCTGAGGGCGGCGTCCAGCTCGGCGCGGGTCACGCCCCCGCGCTGGCCAACGGTCCAGAGGCCGGCGTCGGTTGCGACGTCGCGCCCCTCGGACCAGATCCCACGCGCCGCGGCGACCGCGAAGTCGAAGGCGCGCGAGGTGTCGCCTGCGTCGACGCTGATCAAATGCGCGCAGACGGCGAGGCAGCGTCTGGCGCCGTCGCCCACCGGGTCGGCCACGCGGCCGAACGGGATGCCCAGCTGGCGCGCCTCGCGGGCGGAGTCCTTGACGAGGTACATGCGCTTGATCTTCGGCACGGCGAGGCCGCGCATCACCATGGGCAGTATCGGTCTGAAGACGATCGGGACCGTCTCGCCGGCGTCGCGCCACCGCTGTAGCTGGGCGATCGCGAGATAGGAATAGGGGCTGCGGAACGAGAACCAGAGCTCCATGGGCGTGCCGGTCGCCACCCTCGCCAGACCGGGCTCGGGGCGTCGTCGCAGGCAGTCGCCGTCACCGAGGCCGAGTCGGCTAGTGACGATCGGCGTTCGCAGCGGCCCACCGAACCACTCGCCGAGATGGCGGAGCGTCCCTGGCTGATAGTGCCCGCCTCTGCGCTGGCGCGCCGCGTTGGCCGCGAGAGACCGTCGGGTGGTCGCGGCGTCGGCCGCTCCGTGCACGGCTTCCACCACATCCAGGGCCTCTGGGCCGCCCCCGCCCCAGAGCCGCGCCCCACCGCCACGACCGTCTCGATGGCCGGGGCTGCGGCTAGGATGCGTTCGGCGCGGGATAAGGCGTTGGCGTCGGGCGCCACCCAGTCGGCCGGAAAGTCTAACGCGTAAAAGCGCGCGAGGCTGGCGCAGTCCCTCGGACCGTGCCCCTCTCGCAGCTCGGGGGCAGGGTCGACATCGGCCTCCAGCCCTACGATAAAACAACTGCGCACTTTCAAACCGGTGTCGCCAAGGGCCCGCTGCAGCTGCTGGGCCATCAGGTAGCTGTAAGGGCACGAGGCCGCGACGTAGAACTCCAACAGTTGCCGTTCACGCCGCGTTCCGCCAACACCTATCGAGGATTCTCTCTTGAGCCACTAAGATATTCACGCCATTCCGAATGTCCGGCGGATCGAGAACTTTCCTAAGAACGACATGAACGCGCTGGCGATGGACCTGACCCATGCGGTCTATCCCCACGACCAGATCTACGGGCAATTCTGCTCCCTTGAGGCCTACATCGACTGCCCTCCTGAGGACGTCTTCCGCTACCTAGCCGACGTCAGCACCCTGGCCGAGTGGACCTACAGCCTGCGCGACGAGGCACCGGTGGACGGCGACCTAGTCGTCTTCACCGACAAGATCGGCGGCACGACGAAGTGCTTCACGCGCGTCGCGGCCAATGAATCCGCGATGACGGTCGATTATCACTGCGCCTGGGACCAAGGCGACAACCTCTGGATGATCTACCTGATGCGCGTCGTCGACGCCCAGGTTGTCCTCAACCGTCCGGGCTCGGTTGTGTTCTGGACCAACTGTCGCCACCCTTATTACGATAAAAATCCGCACCCCGACCTCGTTCCCGAGGGTCGCAAGGTCTGGGTTGGCGACCTCTGGCCGTTCTTTTACGCGGGTCACTATATGGAACTGCAAAATCTTAAGCACATCCTCGAGCACCGCCACGCCAATGGGCTGCCGATCCTGCCCAAAGGCGCCAAATGAGCGGGATCAGCCTGCTGGGCGCGGCCGCCTACCTGCCTGAAAACGTCGTCGACAACGCCTTCTTCGGCGGCGGCAACGACGCTAGGACCGGGATG
>Ga0209702_10000141_pt1 | contig 138734 bp, 181 predicted proteins | sample FRY01_FD_187210 | JGI IMG/M metagenome (GOLD analysis project Ga0209702, IMG submission 187210) | Freshwater microbial communities from Lake Fryxell liftoff mats and glacier meltwater in Antarctica - FRY-01 (SPAdes) (version 2) | ecosystem: Environmental > Aquatic > Freshwater > Ice > Glacier...
TAATAGCAGGAGGGGATTGCGTGTCTGCCCAGATTGCATTGTTAAATCTATCCACGCGGATAGGTGGCAGGGCTGAATTCCCGAGTCCGCTGCTGTACGCGGCCAACTTGTCTCCAATAGTTGAGTAGTTCTTCGGTTTACCGAAGACACCCTCCATTGTCCCGGGGGGTACAGAGGGTTTGCCGAGAGCTCGCTCCCTGAGACCGGCTGCGTCTGGTCGAATTCTTTGTTTATCCAGCGGCGAGAAAAAACTTCGGGTCGCGCTTGGGTCTCCAGCTTTAGCATTGAGGCTCATGTTAGCAAAACCTTGCGTTATTCCTGGTGAGCTGCCGAGAGCTGCCCCAGCCAGCAGCAGGCTACGGGAGAGATTACCTCTAGTCGCTACCCTCTCTGGGACGAGTGTTTCCAGCAGTCGGCCGCCGCCGTAACCCAGCCCGCCACCGATTAAAGCACCGACAATTGCGTTTGTTGCAGCCGACGGTCCCCCAAACGGGCTACCTGCAGCATCCAGGATAGCACCAGCTCGCTTGATCTGGACCCACTCGTCACGGTGTTCGTCGCTTGGTCCCGCCTCAGCCTCGGTGAATACTTTATTGACACCAGGAATTTTGCTGAGGGCTCCCCACCACGCATCGTGGGTCTCCTGCTCGTCACTGTCGGACAACACAGCCCAAAGATTCTTGCGATGGGGATGCCAGTAGACGTGCCCGTAACCCTTGTCTGCGATAGGTAGGTCTTTAATCGCAGCCTGTACATCGTCCCTGATGGTACTTGCTATCTTCAATAAGACGCAAATCCTGTCCGGGACAGCTCGCCATTCCATGTACGCACCCATCTCCAATACCTGGCCGATCACGTAATCTGTGGCTACCTTCACCGCGGTCGCAGGTTTCTTGACTTTGCTGGTCTGCATCCACTCCTTGAACTGCGCCATAGTCATGCTAACAATCTCGCCACAGCCAGACCAACCCGCGGCGTAGTTTGACAGGTACGTTTTACGGGCTTGCGATGTGTCCATAGCTCCTAGCACTACCTTGTGCTCGTCGAAGCTGCCGTCTTTGTTGACTTGGTTAATAACAAACACCAATTCAGACTTCGGATCTTCGCCAATGAATACATCAATAGGGTCCCCATCTGCCCCAGTCGTGCCGCGAATATAGCCGTAGTCGTGCTTCATAGTGGTCGACCACGCGACACCACGACCAGAGACACCTCTACGGATGCTACCTTTAGGGTTCTCTATTGAGACAGGTAGTCCGTGATACTTTAGACGACCTTTTCTGTAGTTACCTGCAGCTGCTACAGCTGCAGAGACAGGCTCGGTCGTTTTATCCCTGGCTGCAGCTAACCGTTTATGGATATCGGCTGTAGTTGCAGCGGACTTTGTATAGCCGTATGAGGCTGCAGCTGCAGAGGCTTTTATGTAATTAGCAGCCTCACCATTACCGTAGGGCTTACCTTGGTACGTGTAGTAGAAGTTTCTACCCATTGTGCGAGTCACGTCTGTGTAATCGACCCTGATCTCCTCGTTCTTAGCAATAGTCTCAAGGGCGACCAGCTCTGTGCTGTCTTTGTCTTTTCTGACAGTAGCATTCGGTGGATCACCGTGATTGGTGTGTCGACACATCTCCGACTGCTCCCAGCGGTCTCGGCGGTCTTTACCCGGTAGTTTTCGCATGAATTCGCTGTAAAGCGTGTCACCCGGCTCAAATGTTCGAGTAGCGAACAGCCCTTTACCGTGTACTGCGGACTCTCGGACGTCTACACCTCCAGATGCTGCAACCTTGACCCAGTCACCAGCGCCAGGACCGCCTGCTTCATCCAGTAGCTCGATGTCTGCTTCTGCGTCTACCCAGCCGCCATTGATAAGCATATCTTTGACCTTTTGGATGACTTCACCCTCGCACCAATCGCCAGCGTTTACCCTGGCTTTGCGAGCTGTCATGTCGTACCAGCAGTCTAGTATCCCATCTAGATCTGTACGCCGCAGAGACTGCTTCAGATTTTTGATAATGTATTCTTCAGCTCCGGCTGTTTTCATAATATCCGCTCAGACTATATGAAAGTGTCAGGCCGGATTCCCCACCCGGCTCCAGTACCGCCCCAGTATACGATTATTCGCACAGTAACGATACTCCACCAGTCTACAGGCAATGCGTTAAGCGAACCCGTAGACCACTGTAGTTGCCCGCGGTCCGTGCGGGGTAGTACAACCTTACCAGCTGCAGAAACTGCAGCCCTGCCACTTATTGCGGATTATTTCTGAGTTCGGCCCACCGTTTCAAAAGCCGATCTGCGGCCTCTGGGGATAAGCCTTTGTCATTTACCAGCTGTCTCTTGGCTATTGCCGGTCCGGCACCGAAGCCACCAATGTTACCGATACCACCTGTAGCGAAATCTAGCTTTGCTGCATCTTCTGGTGACGAGGTTCGCATTTTGGTCAGTAGCTGGTCGAATACGGACTCAGGTAAGCTGTTCAATACCGGAGACAGTGCCCGCATTGCTGTCGGGCTACCTGTTACAGCACCAACAGCGCTATCCGTCAGAGAAGTAGCTGCAGCTCCGAGAGGTTTGGTAATCTGCTGAGACATACCCTGAGCTGTGTCGCCCAGCAATCCGGACTGCCCGGCCGTGAGACCCACAGCTCCGACACCCAGGATCGCAGCCAGCCACGAGCCTATACCGCCCTCGTTCATGACCCCCAACAACCCGAGTGTCGTGAGGCCAACACCTCCCCAGAGAGCAAACTTCTCAGCTGCGCCTAGCCGATCGTACCAGCCGCCTAGTTTCTCTGCGTCTACGCCCTCCTGCAGTAAACTATACTTCACCTCTTCTCGGGCCGCTGGGGTGAGGTCGTTAGTGTTGTTCAGAGCTTCTATTTCAGCCCCCCCGCCTGCTGTGCCGGCTTTCTGTTTCAGTGTATCAGCCGCAGCGGCAGACATCTGCTTAGCACCTTCCTGATTATCGGCGGCGTACGTTTTAGTGGCCTCCATGTTCTCTGGTGAGATCATTTGTGATACGGCTGACTGCGCAACTGGCTTGCTCAAATCGTCGTCCTCTACACTGTAGAGAGCTGGATGATCCTCACGCGGGGGCTGTTGTACGTTTCGAATATACTGACTGGAGGAGTTAGAGATATCCTCTGGAGAAAATCCCGCCGCTTCTAGCCGACCCTTGGCAGCCTCCTGCACATAAGGACCTCTACGTTCAGCTATAGTGGTGCCCTCCCTGTATTGTCGGTAAGCGTTTGCAGCCTCTATATCTGCGGTGTCTGTTGGTGCGGGTGTCGCGAGCTGTCCGACAACACCTGGTGTTGCTTGTAGTCCGACTAGGCCGGCAGTTGGGGCTACTTTATTTAACAAACCCCCCGGCGGCTTAAGCACAGACTCTGCGAATATGTCTTCTTTACGTGCTCTCAGCGCCGGAGCTTTACCGCCGCGAAACATGTACGGAACCATGCCAGGTAGTGACTCTACAATTCCGGCCCCTGCCTCAGTCAGGGCTCTAGGAATACGCCCCGCATCCACCGGGGCCAGCTGGCGTAACCAGTTTCCCGCAGCGTTAGCCGTGTCTTGTATACCAGATCTGTCGGCAATCTCTTGTGCTCCGGCGTATAGAGGGTTTGCGGACATCGTTGCAAAGCCCCCCTCAAGCGCTGCGCCAGCTGCTGGTAATACGCGGTCGAGTACATTGTCTGCTACCCTCGTATCCGTTAGTGTAGCCAAACCCTGCGAAGTTGCCCCAGCAGCCCCGGGTCTGGCTAGTGTAGTTGGTAGTTTTTTAACAGCTTGAGCAGTGTCGGCAGGTATGTTTTTAATACGCTGCACTGCTCGCCCAACCGCTGTTGGAGCTGATGTCGCGGTCGGCGGGATTACCGCCGGTGGTGTGGGCACCCGTGGTGGTGTGGGCACCCGTAGTGGTGCTGGCGATAACCGGAAGCTAGGCATATTTGTAGCCGGCTTGGCACCTTTGATAGCTCCCGGTATCTTAGCTGCAACCAAGGCGGCTATGGCGGGACCCACATTTCGCATTACCGTCGAGTGCACACCCGCCGCAGTCCGCTCCCACGCCCCCGTATCACTGTTGGGGTCATCTGCGTGATACCTGGACATATCAGCAGCCGCCCCAAGCATTGACGGCTTATACCCCTCCGTCAGCGGTTCATAAGGGTTAGTAACCAGTCCCGTTGTCGTCGGCATATGCTGGCCACGGAATGCGTCGCGCATCTGGTCGTCTTTAGCTTGGAACCCGGAGTCCACGGCTGCGTCAGTTTTCAGGTTAGCCCCGAAATCCGTACCCATAAGATGGTTTGGAAGAGACAGCAGATCGCGGATTCCGGCTGACGCGGCAGACCCGTCACGAGAAACTAGTGAGTGCAAAGCACCCGCTGCAACACCAGGTATACCCAGTAAAGTCCCAGTCACAGCGCCAGCCTGGCCCCCAGCATTCGTCCCGATAAGGTCACTTGTTGTAGGCACGAAATCGCCAGTTCGGGGGTCCATCCTGTTGAACCCAGCCAGTCGCCCCATCAACGAGCCGCGATTGTCTGCTGAGGTCTCAGCTTGTCGACTGGCGTCCGTCTCCATGACATAGTCGCGAGCAACGCTCTTCGGGTTAAGCGGCTGAGCACCCCGCTCCTGACTAGCCTGTCTCCGACGAGCCCAGTATTGCTGAGCGTCGCGACTATTTGGGTCAAGGGCTTGACCGCTAGTGCTACCAGACCGTAAGCCGGGTGTCTGCAAGGCTGCCGAAAACTGCGAATGTGTGGCCGGTTGTCGTTGAGCTGTACCGGTAGCCGCTGCCGCTGCCGCTGCCGCTGCCGGCGCTAGTCGACTACCAGCGCCTGCTGCTGTCGCCAGTTGTGCAGCCCGATTACCAGCGGCTGCGCCGGCTGATGTCGCCAGTGATGCATCCCGTATAGAGGATTTGCCGGCATCGTCGAAAAAGTCCCAGCGAGCATTACCGGCGTCCGCACCGGCTGTAGCTGGTGTTGGTACTGGTACTGCAGGCTTCGGCGCCGGTGGGGCTGCTGTTGCCGCCGGGGCAGCAGGCATCGCTGGTGCTATCGCTGCTTGTTTAATCGGCCGAGATGATTTCTGGCTTTTCATTTACACGGATCTCCAGAGTAGGCAGCCGCACGTCGCCAGCTCTCAGCTTATTGTCTCGCTCTGAAATCTGCAGTCTGTAGACCACCCGCACGCCAGCTTTAAGTAGGTCGAATAACTCTCGAGGTACTACCGACGCGGCATGAAAGAACAGGTCCGCCACGGGCTGCGACCCTATCGGCATGTCTGGTTGTATGAATCCGAATCCTTTATCTGCTACCACTTTACTGATAGCCCCGGCTCTGATCTCTTCCGCTACATTAGCTGCCATCCCTGCACCCTCATCTAAACACACACAAGTGCGTCATCTGTCGACAACCTGTCGCGAGTCGGTATTCCGTGAAGTTCGCAACTGCTGAGCAGCGACTCCACAAAACACCTCCCGCGAATCCATGTCTTATCCAGCTGACGCAAATAGTAATGTGCTTCAAGTATTCTTTCCAGTGTTAACAATTTAGGGACATCCTGAATGTCATCATAGAACAGAGGATACTCTTCCCCAAGATAAAACGCAGGCCCCGGGTGTCTGTTTATCACAATGGGTGTATTCCTGGCAATACACTCCACCACTGTATTGTTCGCTACTGCTGTAATTACCTCAATAAACACTACGTTTTTAGCCAGCAGGTGGTCGTAGTCTGCATTCCCCTGCGGTTCCAGGACTATCGTCCTGCCGCGGTTATAGTCAGCTGTCCTGAAACTCGTCTGGCACAGCAGCTCAGTGTAACCTATCCATCTGGCCGCTTGCCGCAAGTGGCCCTTACGCAGAAAAAAATCAGCAGGTGTGTCCACCTGATAGATTGCGCCAGTGTTTCTACAGAACCAACCTACTTGCAGCAGTAACTTCTCCTGATTGTGGGTAAACCTGGCTGGGGTCCACTCCAATAACGGTCTACCTGTCGGGTGCTTAATGCAGACTACAGGGAGTTGCGGGTAGTGCGTCTTGAACCACCGCTGCAGATTGGGAGCCATGGTGACCAGCATCTTGAGCTGCGGCAGACTCTCTAACCATCTATGCGACTGGACCATGTCCCACAGCTGCAGCTTGTCCATGTACCATGACGGGATATCTGGGGCATGATGAGCTATGCCAACCCACGGCTCCGTGTACACGTGGTTGTTGTGCCAGCTATCGTCGTACAGGAAGGTACGCTCTACAAAGTCGTCCAGGATTATACCATCAGCTGTGTACGCTGCCGCTAAATGCGACCGCACATAATCCCAACCACTTCGGTGCTCTCCGACACAGGCTGACCTGTGTGGGTGTTTTTTGAACATTACTCAGCCCCGCTAGCCGCCCACGGGTAGTTGGTCTCTACTATCTGCCGCACAATCGCCAGCTCGTTGTCGTGCAGCTGGCGTGAGCCGGCCCTTCGCCTCATCACGTGCGACTCTGGCCAAGTGTTGTGACCGTGGTATAGCCGTAGGTATATCTCTGGCCTGTTTGATATCACATGCAGTGTTGTCTTTTGCTTTACAGCCTGCAAAAAGTAAGTGTCCTCACCGCGAGCCACTGATTGAAACCGGGCTTTTGTGGTTGCTGGGAACAACATAGTCCCTGCGAAGCCTTTAACTGTAGACACGTTACCGCAACCAGCAAAACACGCACCGGTAGCCAGGTTGTACTGTGTCTGCCATCTGAATATAGAGGCCGTGCCTCGCGTGGTCTCTTTTATCTGGTAACTCAGCCTGTGCGGCAACGAGAAGTCGTCATCGTCCCACTGCACAACGTAGTCGAAGCCGTCGGCTGCCATGTCCAAGCCTACATTTCTAAGCTCTCCGAGGGTGCAGGGTGTGGCCCTTAACGGGACACGGACCTCCGTGACGTTGGCATATGACGTTGCCTCTTCCAATAGAGGGGCAGGGTTGTCGTTGATGATAAACAGGTGCGTCTTACCGTTATAGTCTTGTGACAAAAACGATTGCATAGCTGCTCTAGCTAGTGCGTAACGGGCTACTGTTTTTCCTGTCACCATTATAGCTGCAATTGGTGGTGCACCCTGCATTACTGTTCCTCTACAAGAAAATTACCATACCCATTTCTACGACACCAAGCTTTCACTTGTGTGTAGTTCTCTACAATCTCGAGAGTGTTTGCTGTCAGTTTCACGGTTAGCGGCCGCACATCCTCCCAGTCTACTCGAAGGAATTCCTGCGCCCGCCGCAACTCTCTTACAGGATCCTCGCACATATCCTCATATCGCACAACCAGCGAGTACTTGAAATAAGCGGCGGCTTTGTCGTAGCAGCGTCGCACGTACGCTATGTCTGCAGCTAGCTCACCCAAGCCCACATACACTGAGGCGTACGAGCTGGCCGTCTTACCGCTGTCGGTGCTGTTCCACGACCGTGTAGCCATGGCTACTTTTTGTGAGACATACCGCTCCAGCAGATTATCCCGCTGTAACAGTATCGTCGGCGTGTAGTCCGGTATAGTCTCCCAGAAATTAGCTGTGCCCTGCATTGTCTCCTGCATGCTGAGGGCGTGCTGCGGCCCCTCTATCGAACTGTGTACTGCAAAACCGCTGCTCGCCTTGGGCCACCCTACCTCCAGCGACTGCCTAACGGTGTTAAACCTGTGGGACCCTGTCGCTGTGTTGTGGTTAAATAGCTCGGTACCAACCTGTAGTTTTGAGTGTTGCTGCAGTGCCGATAGTAGCATGTGGGTCCCGCAACGTGGGTACGTAGCCAACAACCAGCCTACATCCTTTCTGAGTGACACAATCGGCGAGCTTGCTGTGGATATACACTGTAGAGATCCGGCAGTTAGCTCGTCATGTTTCATACCTGTCACATGGAGTGTGCCGTTCCACGCTATTGCTCTCCTCGCCAGGTCTGCCAAGCCGGGAAGCTCGACAACCGTCTCCTGGGTCGCAAATATAGCAAAGAATTGCTGCAGCTCGCAGGCCGACAAGAATGCCCGTAAGTCACACACTACGACAGTTGCCGCCAGCGGTCTGCCTGCGGCGGTCGCAACAGCCTGCAGACTCTGTAGGGTTGCAGATGGTGGTATAATAACTGTCACCGCGCAGGAATAGCTCAGCAGTGCGTCTATTAACTCTATGTCCGTGTGGTCTGTCACCAGCACACGTCTAACCCACCCAGCCACATAACTGAAATGGTACCTGTCCAGCATAGGTGATGCTGGTGTTGTTGTTTTAAGTTGTATTTTAACCTGTTTAGTAACTGAAGATACCATCTGTGTGCTCCGCTATATCAAACAACTCTGGCCTCGAGCCGTACAGCTCTGTTTTAAGCTCTTCGTAATTCTGGACTATTTTTCGGATCTTGCGGACCTCCTGTCGGCGGGTCATGGCACCGAGATACATACGAGTCGCACCTATGTAAGACAGGATCTCATCTATCTTGGTATTCCAGTTTGCAAGCATATCTTCATAGTAGACCACTTTAGCCCAGGGGAACTGGCTTGCCGTTATATCCGCAACTTGCTGAGCTGCAGCGGCCGCTCGCAATAGTTGTTCCGGTCTTATCAGCAGTGTCTGTTTAGTCTTGTTCGGCTTGTCGCTTAACTTGACCGTGCGGGGCCGACCAGTACGCTGTATAGCGTCAGATACAACCATCCTCAGTATATCTCTTCGCTGGATAGCTACTACAGCCATACTCTGGGAAGCTACGTACCCCCACATTTCGCTTACGGCCAGCCGCACTACATCATCACCACGCGGAGGCCCGGCACCCATCACGAACCCGTCAGTTGGTCGAAGGTTCTTAGCCAGGAGTAGCCGCTGAGGGTCACCTTTGGCTAACTCGTCTTTGTTCTTATCTGTAAATATTGGGCCGTGGCATATTATGTCAGGGTGCTGATCCAGGGCGGACCGCAGCATCTCTGTACCTGAGCGGGTGTAGCCTCGCAGAACAAACACAGCTACCTTCCCTCTTTACACTTAATAGCATAGTCTACGAACAGGTGCTCGTACCCTGTATTCCTGAACGCCAGTACTATCTCTTCCCAGTTAGTTACCAAGGTGTGCGGTTGCGGGACACTGAGCTTGGCAAGCGTAGGTTGCAGGTCAGACCACGGCAGCCCGAGGTATTCCTGAATAGTCGCAATGCTGCCAGACCAGTCCTGCTCCAACTGTTCGTAGGTTACTTCAAGAACCTCAGCCCGGCCGAATTGTAGTGATCGCTCGAGCAGCCAGTCATCCAGAAGGGTGCGAAACAGGTACGGCGGTACGGCCCGTGGTTTAAGTTTGTTGCTTTTGTAGAGCCTCAGTGCGTCTGTACAGAGCCGTGCAGATCGTATGTCTGTAACGATTGCGAAGAATTCACTGATCGCGCGGGCGATCGCGTCTTTCCTGTGCAGCCTAATAACCTTTGCCGTATCCGCACCTTTATCTGTCAGGTACTGCCACAGCGAGTTGGTCAACTCCCACCTGACAGACCGACCGCCAGCGGCAGCGGGTGGGAATCTGTAGCTGGTAAACCCGGAAGCTGTATTCTCTGCTGGGTCTGCGTACTCACAGACTTCTGTAGTCTCGTCAAACAGCGACTTCCATGCGGTTGCTACAGTGAGGTCTTCGCTGTAGTCGTTAAACGGGCACCCGTGCATCGCACACTGGGGGTGCCCGTTTAACGCACTCATCAACATCCCGGCACCGGATCTGTGTATACTCTGCAAAACAAACTTCGTATGAGCCATTACCTATCGTCCCACGGTGTGATATTCCAGATCCGGTCAGTGAGTTACTCGCCAGCAGGTTTATCTGCTCGCTGCTGGGCGGCCTGGTCGCCGTAGGTCAGCTTCGCGTACCGCAAACCCAGCTTGACGCGGTTAGATCGCTCTACGATCTCATCACTCACCTCGACAACCAGATACAGCCGCGTAATGCTGCGGACAACCTCCACCAGCGAGTCAACGAGTTTGACTCTATCCAGTTGCCCGTTGTAAATAACATAGCGTTTCACTGCATCAAACAGCTTACCCGCAGCAATGAGCAGCATCAGTGTCTCAGTCGTATCACTGTTACGGATTCGCACCCCGTGGCAGGCTGCAAACGTATAGTTGAGGTTTTCGTCGATCACGTTGCAGATACCCTGCAAAAAGAATCGCATATCGCCAAACTCTTCAATCGCGTTTGTCTTCTTGCCGTGGTCGTAGTCTACCATGCACTCGGCAAGCTCGGCCACCTCATCCAGCAACGCACTCGACATGTGCCACAGGTGTAGCTTTTCCGGCGTCATCTCCGCCAGCATAACCTCACCAGGTTTAGACAGTGCTCGTACGAATTCACTGTACGGGACGACGCTGGTTGTTGTACTCTCTTCCATCTTCTCTACTCCTGCTGGGTGGCTACGCATAACCACCGGACTGTCGCACTGAGATCGACTACGTTGTCGATCTTCTACTTACGCTTTGGCTTCTCAGGTGCTTTGCGGGCTGCCGCTCGCCTACCAGCAAGAAAAGCCTGCACCTGAATCAGTCGCTCACCTGCCTGCGGCGGTAAGCTACCGTCCGCATATTCTGCGACGCGGCCGCACCAGTTTACAGAGTCCCGCCCAAGATGGCAAACGTCAAAAGCTGGTCTTAGCCGGTTTGCTTTGGGCCACCGCCTTGCAAACTGCGTATCCCCGTCAGATGCATTCTTGTAGTCCGACCCGTACCACGGTAACGCCTGCAGCACAACGTCCGCTGTGTGGAAAATTTGCGTGTATCCGGCCATAATTTTACCACGCGGCGCAGGCGGGCCGAGTGGTAACCTGCCCCACTCTGTGTGCGGCGGTATCTCAGCAAAAGTATCTACAAGCATTCGGCGTGGCGGGCTGTAGATGTTACCTGCATCGAAATCGTTCACAGGTAGCGTTGGCGGTAACACAACGTCGGCATCCATGAAACACAACCAGCCGCGTGGTCGCACCGCTGCCAGCGCCGCATTTACAGCCAGAAACTTATTGAAGGATGCACCGTCACGATAAAAGGCGGGTGTGCGGGTCACGCTACAGTTGAACTGCTTACCTAGCTCGACTACCGCGTCGTCTTGGGTGTCCTCTGAGGTCACAAGGTGCATGCAGCTGAAGTGCTGTCGATTCCTTGGTAATGTAATTGCTAGTATGTCTGCGTACCCTACTGCTACGGTAATACACTGCATCGAATCACTGCTCCGGCGGCTTGGATCTTCCCCAAACATATGTAGATTTAACACCCGGTACACTTACCCTGTCCAGCACTTTCCCGTCTGCGTTCTTGTGCTTGCCTCTGTGTATATCCCTCCACCCTTGAAATTTACGCAGCGCAGCTAGCTCAACCTCCTGCCGCCCCTCGCCCGCCACGTCACCGCCATCGACACGAGCGGAGACCCTCCCGAACCAGTTGCAGTCTCGAGGGCCTAAATGCAAGACGAGTATAGGCAGCCTCCGTTTACGCCTGACCGACCACAGGCTGTGAAAGTACGCGTCCCCACCCCCAGCGTGGGCGAAAGTCGGGTCGTACCAAAATTCTCTACCTTTGAGCTGCGGAGCTGCTGCGTTGAATAGCTGAAAGTAGCCCGGGATGTCGGTGTCATCTGTCCTCACCGCTTGCCGCCACGCTGCTGCTGGGTCCGCCTCGTAAATAGTCGGGTCTGTCAGTATCAGTCTGCGACAGCCGTACAGGATGTCCTTACTGAATCTAGCTACCCCCGCGAACCCGGAAAACAGGCGACTCTCGAACACCGTGTCTGCGTCCCATATCAGGATCCAGCCGTCGCGACCCATGGCAGTAAATGCTTCTTCCATGGCCAGGCCTTTGTTAAAACTGGCCCCGTAGCGAGTAAACGCATCCGTTACAAATACCTTAACAGCAGGGAATTTGTCCCGCAGTAATTTTTGTGTCCTGTCGTCTGTTGGCGACGTGACGACCCACTGCTCTGACACAAACTGCAGGTTCTGCGGTAGTGTTAGTTGCAATAAGTCGTCGTAGTCTACACACACGGTGATGCCACGAGGATTCATTTTTTTCTCAGTGTGATGGCAGAATTGCACTTGTTAGTGAGGCCGTAAACTGGGCACCGTATCAGGAACTCATCTACGGCTCGCTTCACGCCAGTCCAGTGTGGGTCGCCGTAATCGTGGCAGAAGATAACTTCTGGAAGATACTCCTCACACACGGCCAGGTCGGCTACTACACCCTCATAAGAGTGGTCTCCATCAATGAAGACAGCCATGTCAGCTATCCGGATACTTTTTGCAAAGTCTGCTAATGTCTGCTCCAGCAACACCATGCGAGGGGTTGCATTATGCCGCCAGTCATTGCGTCTGTCTGCGCCGCTGCGACAGTCTGGCCTATCTGTCGGTAAGTGGGCGGGAGCCTCTACGAAAGTATCCAGACAAACAAGTTGCAACTCTGGTCGCGACGCTGAGAATAATGCTGCTGTAACACCAGAAGCTGTACCCACCTCGACCAGCGTACCTGTGTGTGGTAACTGCGGGATAACCGAAAGCAGCTCGGGGTGTCCGAGCCACGAGTACCCCAGAAGGCCACTATATGTGCGAGGTAGATAGTGTATATCTTTGACATTTACCTTATCCGGTGTCATCTAAACTCCCCCGTTCTCGATGTAGTCTGTTGCTTTTCCCAGATAGTCAGCACCCAGCTGTACGAGCTGGGTGATCTGCATGATCTGCCGGCTGTCTTTCATACGAGAAACACCCATGTGCGTCTCGCTGATCTGCTCGTGCGGTCCAGCATTCGCTAGTGCTCCGTAACCACGCAACGGGATACCGCACGCATGACAGTGCACTCTTACCTGCTGCCGGAAGCTCTCCATCGGCTCTCGCCACCAACCTGGGGTAACTGGCAGGCCGGTATCTGGCATAGGCTGCCCTGTACCCATCCAGTTCTGATTATTCTGGTGCAGCATGGCTTGCGCGGCTGCTAACTCGCAGAAAAAGGCTCGCAGCTCGTTCCGCACAGGGCAGATCATTGCAGACCAGTACTTGTTGATATCACAGTCTGCAATCAGCGTAAGCCGGTTAGCTTCTGTGTTCTCTACACCACCAGGGAGCACATCCAGATCCTGCATAGCTACCAGTGCCGGGGTGTGTCGCGAGTCCGCCTTTAACCCCTTGAGCTCAGACTTGCACTCAGGCCACGATGCGGCGAATTCGTCGTAAGCTTCTTTACTCTCGTGGACATTCAAGTTAGAGACCTTCGGGTTGAAGGTCTGCCGCATAATCGCACCCTGACCGCGTGGGTGATTGCTCCAGATCCCTCGCTGCTCAAAGGGTACATACTCCCGAAAAATGCTGCAGAGCTCTTCGAACTGTGGGTGAAGGGGGGGATTTCCGCCAAATGCGCCTACGACACCGAAGTAAGGTCTGGTGCCGTCTTTGAAGTTCAGCGACTCTAACGCCTGCCGCAACTGTTCTGGGGTTATCTTTGCCGCGGCTCCGGCCATCTGCGAGTTCTGTGTGCAGTGAAAGCACTTCTTATCGCAGGCTCTAGTTATGAAAATCTGCAACACACCATTTCGCCAAATCTTCTTACGCTTGGTCCCGGGTGCGATCATCTTGGCGATCGCTTGATCTTCAGTAGTCATAAGTACTCTCGGATCTCTGATAGCTAAAAAAAAAGGATAACAGCTGGTCAGGTATTACACCCGACCCAGCTGAGATCCTGACACTGTAGCATGTCGCACTACATTACTGCAACCGCCCCCACTGTTCTGCCATAGCTCTAGCCAGACTCGGGTACGTCCTCGCCCGATCTGCTGACCTGTTCGCTGACGGTGCTAACCTATTCTGGCCGGAGTCAGTTTGATTCGCCCATCGCTTGCACAGCTTCCCGTTATGCATAACGAACCTGGGCAGGCATGCTGCCGCCGGGTCCAGCTGTAGTGGTGGTACGCCTTTCAGCCACAAACATGTCGCCTTGCTGGCGTCGTCACCGAATTGCCACGGCTGCACTATCTGCGGCTTGCCCAACTCCGCAGACAGTACACCGATAGGGTTCTCGATGACTATGTGAGGAATTGGGGCATTCCACAATTGTCGCACAAACTGAATCGCCTCTCGACGAGCTTGCCGTCTCGGCTCCCCAACCAGCGTACCCGGTTTGACCTTCTGATGGTATGGGCCGTCTGTGTAGGCCCACGCCGCAGATATCGTCAGAAAGGTGCAGTCTGGGTGGTTAATGCACAGATCCCAACCCTGATCCAACACAGTTAAGACGTCGCACTGCAAGTGAGGACCTGATCGCTCGCTCGGTTTGAAGTCGCAGCTCCAGGCGTCGTGCCCGTTGGCGATAAACGCATCCCTCACTATTCCCGAACATTCGCAACTCACTAGAACTCGCATCAGCTCACTCCGTGAAGTTTGTCACCCCAACCCACACACACCTTACCGGCCTTGCGAAGGCTGTTGCGAATCTCAGTGAACAGGTTGTCAAAATCTGCGTCACCGTACCCTGGCCAGATATCCCACAGTGAGACATCATACTGGTGCCAGTCGTGCGCGTAAGCGTCCTCATTAACAATCTGCAGCCGATCACCGAACTCCCGCAGTAGCGGTGTACCGAACATCTCAATAACCGCAGAATTACGCTCTACCACAGTCACTTTCTTGACTGTTGGCCTCTCCAGTATCCTGCGAACCACCCAACCAAGTCCCAGCCCTGCCACACCCACAATACCACGAGCTCGGCGAACCTGCCCACGAAGAGTTAGGATCTCATTAGGTGTCAGCGACATCCACACTTCCGGCATACCGTACCGCTTCTCGCACAACACAGGTATCACCACAGGGGCCGAGAACCCAATATTCGCAGACGTTGTGCCACGGTAGATCTGCAGCGTTAACCTTTTCGCGTACTGGTTTTCACTAGGCAACGTAGCGAAACCAATACCACCCCAATAAGAGCCCCAGTACCACAACGGCATCTCGCGAGCATACAACAAGTAGTCGCCTACAGGGACACCGTTCTCTGCAATCACCTCCATGGTTAGTCCGCTGCACGGCGTCAAATCTTTTACTACCGGTAACACGGTATGCAGCCAAGCTGTGTAACTCTCTGCGTCAAACGTAATGCTTTTGCCGCCACCGGGGAACTTGAACTGCTCGTTAAAGGGCTGCACGATCTCGTGCGGACCGATACCTGTCGGCAGGGTCGCCTTTTTGGTAGTTCGTTTCGTTTTCTTTTTCGTAGTCATTTGTACTTCTTTCATCCTCTGCTTCGGTTGCGTAATAGTAAACCGGAAGGTTTTTAGATAACTCCCCACGCATAACTAGAAAAACATGCATCCACTCACCCCACGATATGTTACGCATGCCGTAGCTCCACCCCATAAACACCCATGTACCGTAGCTAGTACCGTCTTCTGTTCTTCTAGTCAGAACAGCAATGCGGTTATAGCTCTTATCGTGCTGCGGTATCCCAGCCAGTCGCACTAACTGATTTTTATCACCTAGTGCGGTTCTTGGTAGTACAGGAGGCTGTAGTGTTATTTGCATACTATAGCCCCTCGATGATCACGCAACTCTTGTCTGGCTGCGTTGGTACGCGTACGAGTGTAACACTTGTACCAGCAAACACACACCGCACAGATATCTTTGTTTTGCTGAGTCTGAGCATCGTCTTCTTCATTTTCCTCTCTAGTCGCCCCTTGTTGCGCTCCTCCTCCGCGTCCATCAGCTTTACTTCAAATGCGTTCCGTAAAACTGTCTTACTACATCTGCCGATGTGGAGAAGTCTATCCCCAGTCGGTATGCGCAAGAACTGTGCAGCGTACTTCTTTAACTCGCTGCGAACATTCAAGAACCCCCCAAAAGCGGTGAAGTAGAACCCTTTAGGTAGCCTGATTGCTGTATGTCCGTCACCATGGAAGTAGAGAAGTCTGTGTCTGCCCACTACACAAAACGACCGGATAGACAACACATAGTTAACTTTCTTATAGGTACATCTGCTGGAGTACCTACCATCAGACTCTGCTGTGATATCCAGCTGCTTATCTTTATGGTTGTTTGTAGCTACAACGTTGTGAACCCATCGCTGTCTGCGGGGGTACATAGCACGTGCGAGGCTACTCAACCTCGCTGATGTATCGTCGCCAACAGCTAACACAACTCTAGGTAGCCGCAGGCTCCGCTTTTCGCACCAGATTTCGTAATCCGATCGTCTTCTAGCTCTACCTCCTCGCTTTTGTAGTGCTTCGTCTACCGTGCCGCGAAGCCGGCCCTCCTTTTTTAGTTTCTGAAGGTATTTCCTATCTGCCAATTTAACTGCCGGTCTATTAGTCATGTGTACTTTCTTAGTATCAGCAGCACAGCGTTAACACTTGTGCCAGATTCCTTGAATGCCCCAGCTGGTAGCTCTAGCACCTCGGAGTTAATGCTGTCCAGCCACGCTCGGAACTCCGTGTCTGCAGACCGTTGCCGGAATGTGATACCGGCGTCCGCTATGGCCACCAACACACCGCCAGTCTTCAGGAACGACCAGGCATGCCGGATATGGGCTGCAGCTCTCCCGCGAGAAAACGGCGGGTTCATCAACACGCTGTCGTACTCCATGTACTCCGACGATACCGTTTTCAGGAAATCCGCCTTCTGCACACAGATGCTGGTATACAGCTCATCGTAACCAGCTTTATAGCACATTTCGTACACCTTACTCGTCGTCGTAAGTTGTTGCTGCAACTCGTAGCCGTGCACCAGCGCACCCCGCTTTGCTGCCGCAAACGCAATCCGTAACTTACCGCAGGACGGTTCGAGTACCCTGTCGTGTCGGCTGACATCTGCGATGTCGCACATCTCCTCAGCCAGCTCTTGAGGTGTCTCAAACAGCTCGTAATCTGTACCTGGTGCGATGTGAGTGAAGTCGTACTCCAAATCACCAGCCTGATACGGATCTTCTGTTCGACCTGGTAGCGCCCTAGGGTGCCCGCAGCGTTGGTTAAACAAAGCAACAAGATCCGACCGCAGTAACTTCAGGTGTAGTGCTCTATTCTTAAAGCATCTGAACGAGAAGTACTCTGTCTCACCTTTCCCGTTATTCATGTGCAGCTCCTCCATCAGGGGGGATCTGTACCCGGTCGGAACGGGTTTACCGTCAAAATAATGCATCGCAATATCCAGCCCGTGCAACATGCTGGTATTGGTGGTGCAGCTTATACTGAACTGGGAGCCGGAGTGCAGGCTAACCATGTTCGAGAACAGCACCTTGTCGCTCAGCTTCCACCGGTTGCGGATATTCGTCTTGTACTGATCCCGAAGCGATGGCTTCATCTTCTGGTAGACCTCGCAGACTTTTTCTGTGATGTACATGTCCCGGTCTACCCGGATGCCGCTGACAATCTGCCGCATACTCTCTGCGGTGATATCCGGCATCGTATCTATTCCCTCGCTATCAGGGCCACGCTTGTCGACGTCCGCAGACAGTGCCTCGTGCATCTTCTTCAGCCTCTTCAGGCTGTAATATGGCTGTATATCCAGCTTGTCAAAAATAACCCGCCACGCTGCCCGCTTTAGCTCTCGGCGAATCTGTATCGGGTCACCCACTCCACAGACTTGAATACCCCCATGAAAGCTCGTCGTATTAAACCCATCACTGAGTCGCTGGAGCAGCTCACGAAGCTGCCGCTGCAGAGACTCTATCTCCGGTACCGCCCGCTCAAGCAGGGTTGCAAGCTCCTCTGCAGACGAATACTGTACAGGGAGATTGCCATCTACAAAAACTGAATCACTCATAGGGACCCCTCATGTCAAATTGCGTACCTATACCAATGCCGGTCGCAGAATTGTGTGACCGACTTACAATTGCAAAGATCCGCCTGAAGAAGTTGTCTCTCACCTCGGCAGAATATGACCTGCTACGTGCGCAGATCTCTTACTATGAAAAGGGTGTTGCAGCAGATGATGCAGTGTTGCAGCACCTGCTGGCCACCTTGCTTGAAATCAACTCATCAGGCTGGGATGCAGAAGCTGCACTTAAAGCCGGAGTTGATGATGGAGCTACACTGGACGCCATCGGTCGGCGGGCTCTACACATTCGCGAAGTGAACTTCCGACGTGTCGCGATCAAGAATGCTATCTCGGCACACGTGCAACAGCCGGAATTCACTGAGATTAAACGATATCACATGTCAGAAAGCACAAGATCTGCGACATCAAGCACTACACTCTCGAGCGATATAGCTGACAGCTCGCTCAGGTGAGCACACCACCCACTCTTGTTGTGCGGGGCGATTGCCTTGAATGTGCTGGCCACCGTGAAAACACTGATACCTAACTTTGCTTCCAGCTTCTTGATGCTGGGCGTCACGCCAAGACCCAGCATAACCTTCTGACCTGCAGCTAGCGGGGAGCCTGCCGCTCTCCTGTGCCGCCCTTTAGTCCCCATATGGTAGACTCTCCTTATCTGCCAACCACTGCTTCGCGTACAGCGTACCGGTTGCCCCGTCTTTGTCTACACTGCCATCATCTACAGCAGACCACGGTAGCCACACTTCTCTACCTGTGCTCAATCTGAAACAGCCGGCTTTCGCCGTGCTGCGCACCACTGTAGTCGTACCTTGTATTGCTACGATCTCCGAACTCACTTTTCACCACCTTTTGTGTTTATTTTTTTCACAACCTGCACCGGTCCGCTCGCTTTAGCGGGCTGCTGCCTACCCTTGGTTGATGCTTTAGGTGCCGGCGGCCTGTCTGGGTACAGTAACGAATCAAACACACCCGATGCCTGCTTACGATAAGCCGGTTGCGGCATAGGCTTCTTGCCGGGTTTGGCATATGTGCGAACAGTCGACCGCACCGGCATCACTGTCGCTGCAATCGCTTCTCCGGCTGTTTTACCTAACTGCTTACCTATCCGCTCAAACTCAGTCATGGGCTATCTCCTGTGAGTAGAATACAGGAGTGTACCCCCCTTATTTATCTACCGCAATCCTAGCAAGCAGCCGTACGAACTCTTGGCTGATGGCTGGCGAATCATAGGCGAACACATCTACGTCTTCCTCTGTGAACTCCTCGATGTCTTCTGCCGTTACGAATAACGGATACCTACCACGAGCATTCAGTGGGCACCTAATAGACAGCACTATGCCGTGACTGCGTATCATCAGGTTGCTGCAATAGATGCTGCCATCACTGCTGTTCTGAGCTATTCGGAACCCAGACTTCGGTGCTCGTTGCACGACCTCAAGCTTGAAGCGTACCAGACCTACGTTGCTGTGCTGGCACCACTCGTCATAAATACACAAGGTCAGCTGACCTAGACACTTCAATAGTGTCGCCTCGTTAAATAGGTCTCGGGGTATCACCCTGAGGTACTTCTCTGTCACTGTGTCTCCCCTGGTAAGCCTGCACGGTCAGCTATAGCCCAACGATCGTTCCCTAGTATTCCCACTACAGATGCGTTGTATAGCGTCAAGGTGACTTGGTATAGCTGCCTATTTTTTAACTCTTCGACAATCACCATACCTCGGTCATCTACTATCGCTGCAGTACAATCTGGTTGACCCGGCCGCAGATAAATCTCCTTCCACGGTGCTGCGAACCTCGCAAATACACCCACCCTCCCCCTCTTGGCTCTCAACGTGATCTGCATGTTTGACTCGCCATAACCCTCTAGCTATTTGAATTAACCGTCTAGCTTCCGAGCTCGCAGACAGGTGGCACTCCTCGTACACAGCTGCGCGGAGGTTCGGTTTACAGTACCGCAAAATATGCTGTCTCGCAGTCAGCACCTTAGTTAGCATCACATACACACAGTGCTTTTTGCGGATAATGTTTGTAACGTCCCGCAGGTCTGAGTAAATCAGGCTGCCGTGCGGGGCGAACAATGCAGCAAACAGTAGGGTTAACACCTCCGCCTGCACGCTGGACCCTGCAAAGAACCTAACTAGTTGCACAGGTTGCCCATCGATACTGATTGCCCCAACACTAAGCGACCCCACACTGCAGAAGGACGCATCACACCACACTCGGACAAGCCTGGCAGTACTCACACAACAGGCAGGTTTGACACCGGCTCTGCGGCGGTGACGTCTCCGTCTCGATCTGGGGCTGCGACTTGCCACGGTAATCTCCCGTTAGCTGTACATGTATTCCGATTGGGTAGCGACATCCTTGCCCGACAGTGCTGCCGCTAAGTGTAGCACAGTTTTACTTTGCCAAGGTCCGTCTGCCTCGTGGATAATCTGAACCAGCAGATAGACAGCAGCCATCATGCTTTCCCGTTCCGCTGATTCCAGCTCGCCACCAGCTGGTGCGTCACAATCTCTCGTCATTCGTTGCACTATTTCCCGCAACTCGTAGGCCGCCCGATTAGCTACCGCTGCAGCTGCACTTGGGTGCATGGATTGCAGGCGCCGTGCTGGAGCTCTAACCGCCGTAACTGGCTTCTTTGTCTTCATGTTTTTTTACTCCTGCTGAAAACCGGACGCGTGTAATGATGCTCGAAATTTCCGCCACCACGCCGGAGGTACCCTTCTTGTCGTGATGGTATGCGTGTTGCCGTAGTCGTCCACAAACTGGATAGACTTTGGCTGAAGCATAACACCAGCCTTATACTCTACACCGGGTGCACGAGCTGCCGGGGACGTAACAGGGAGAACTGTAGTTACTTTTCCCCCCGTTGATGTAGTGCCACTCACTGTATAGCGACTACCTAGTTTTACAGCGTCCATAGACGCATACACAACACCTTGGTAACACCACTCTGGCTTAGAAGCCATAAGAACTCACTCCCTACAATTAATCGCGTCTTCGCGGATGCACGTCACGAACACCAAGCAGATACGCCGCTATCGTTACACACACAACGATCTGCACTACACCCCCGGAGCTGAGAGCGACCAGGCCTGCCAGCATCGCGGCTGCAATAGCTAAACTTATATAAACTGCCTGCATGATTATTAACCTTGCTCGTCTTGTAACAATTCGTGATCTCGGCCGTCGTCACCAAGTGCGTCAGCCACCTTACCAATATCCTGCGGGTGCTGCTCCAGGTGCGTTGTAACCAGTATGGCTACAACAGCTGTCAGCTGCCTTAACCGCCACTCTATACCGCCAGCGTTAATACTTTCATGCAGCCACCTGTCAAAGTCTCGTGTCCGGCGGTGATCCTCATTGTCTCGAGTAGTGTGTACGTACCTTATAAGCATCGTGACCCTTCTCGCTAAACTTTAATCGTGTTATTAAACAGGTCGGCCGCTATGACCAGCTCGGCCAACCTTATTCCCGCTTGATACACTTTATCGACCTGTGCTGCTGTGGGTTCGCCACTCTCCGGGCATACATCCCACAACGCTGTAATCTCTTCCGCAAGCTCTAGCTGCTCTCGCAAGTTAGCTTCAATGTCCACGGCTGCTCCCAGTTAAAGTAACTCAGCCCCTTCAGTGAAGTGGCCATGTGAAACCTGTTTAGGTCTGTGGTCAAACACGACATCCAGATTATCTGGGTACATAAAGACCTCCCCGCCCAGCTCTCGCTTACAGCCGTAACGGCAAACGACAGTAGCCGGCCGCATCAGCATACCTACCGGAGTACTCACGTCGTCTTTGAAATCCAGGCCATCGTACACCCGTACCCGACTACCGTTCAGGATCTCTGCAGACCTGGGTCTGTCCGTGGCGTACTTCACTACACGATCCAGTCGCCACTGCAACCCCGCGGTTAGTGTGTGGACCTGCCGCTCTACCACGAGATCTTCGGCAGGGCCTACTTGCCGAAACACATCCCGACTCTCCGCCAGTCGCAGTACAACCTCCAGATTGTTAGCCGTACCTACAGTAATGACACTAAGGTCAGCTTTGTAGATCACTACCCGGAATAGTGAATTTCTACGCTTGTCTGGCTCTCGCTGTTTTACAAATCTTCGGTGGTGCGAATTCTTACGAGGCTTATTACGGTTTTTGTTCTTCGGCACTGGCCGCTCCTGTGGTGGTGGCCAGCATCGGTAGTTCCTTCACCAGCAAGATACCGATCACTACACTCATATCAGAAGACAACCCTCGCGGACTGACTGGTCGGGTAGGCGGCTCTTTGAATGTGTTGGTTGGGCCGAACGGAGCCATTGTGTGTGTGCCCATGTAGCGGGAGTCAAGCTGCTGACATTCCAGCAGTACCCACCCTGTCGGGTTAAACTTTTTTCGCTGTCTGTCCAGATCCCCTGCTAGCTGCAGCGGAGTACAATCCTGGGTCCCACAGAACAACCCTACGCACTCTACCCACGTGAGCTCTTTTGGTTTTACGACGCTACTCATGCTTCTCTCTTTCATTTTGTTGGTTGCTGTTCATCTGCAGCGACTCCTGTAACAAGATAGCCGGATGCGTTGTAATACCGAGGAGCAACATAGCAGCCAGTCTGTGAAAACCGTCTGCTAGCTGTCCGTACTCGCACATTAAAACTAACGGCGGGAATACATCCCCTCCCTGCATAGCCTGACAGTACTGCGAGAGTTTACGAAGATCGGGCAGCCCCCACTCTACCAGCATATTTACAGCATCCTGCCTGTACGGCTCAAGCGATGTATGGACCACGCACAGATCCAAGTCTGCGTATACGTTTACACCACTACCTACGAGTTCTATAGTCTGCACCTCCTCAAGCAAATCTCCTACCAGTTTATGCATGTCCTCTGGCAGGCTTGACATTCGCAACGTCCCACTTACTTCGGCGGGCACACCCTGTCTTGGCATAACACTTCCCTCGCTGCTGTTACTTTTTCCAGCTCTTTCTTGATTGCAGCCGACTCTAGCGAGTCGTCCAACTGCTTAACTGCCTGCTCGGCTACGCCGAACACCTGCTCCACTAGCCGTAACACACGCGTCCTGTCCGCCTCTGGCTGCTTAGTGTCTTCCATACTCTCCAACATAGCCCACCGCCACGCCAGGGCTGTATCCAGCCGCTCAACCTCCTTTATGAGTGTTGCCACAGTAGTAGTACCTGCCAATAGTTTATCCAGCAGCTCATACCGCAGGCAACTTTCGCAGCCTAACTCGTACTCGTCGCACCGCTCGCCGTAGTTCACCTCCAGCCAGCTCCTGGCTGTCTGGTAAACATGCTCAGCCATACTGTCCCGCTGTTGCGGAGTTACTCTGATCGCCACGTTTATCCCCCTCACAGATACGCCACCGCAGTGGCAGTATAAATAAAAAACTGCCGCAGATGACTACGGCAGTACGGCTCACCTCACAAGGTCCTACTTGTCGTAGTCGATGCTATTGCCGTCGATACTGAAGAAATGCAGCGTGCCGTCTGGCGTAGAGTCTGGAGCGTACACATACAGCGGCGACGGGACGTCTTCCGGCACAACGACTACAACAAGGTGGGTGGTGCTGACTATAGACAACATGTGCTGCGATAGCTGAAACTCAAGCTGCGGCACCTCGTAGCTGACATGCGCAACGTCGCCGGGCTCCGCTGACCGCAGCTTGTCACGCATTACCTTATTTATCTCCCGCGACATTCCGATCACTGCAAACAGCAGAAACTCCGTTAACTGACACTCCAGGTCGGGACTGTGGCAATCGAACACCCAGCGGGAGGATGACAACCTGACCGGCCTGACCTGCGTGCGGCCCATGCGGATTGACATAACTGTTTTAACACAGTCCGCGACAATGTCTCGATGAGTAAAAGCCTCGGAGTTTAGCTGCAGCACGCTCCCCCACAACTCGCTGTACACTGCCGCTATCTCTGCTTGGAATTGTGGTGCTCTCTGTATGTGGTGCGTCAGTACCCTGACATCAGGGATAGCCAACAGTGGATGGCTGCAGTTGCCCCACACAACAGGTCGGAATTCTGGTGTGGCCACGGCCTCATCAATAGGGTGTACCCAGATTGGTGTAACGTAATCCATACTTGTATCCGGCAACAGTTTCCTCAGTGCGGCGATAAGCTGCTGCACCACGGCGAGTCTCGCCATAATGTACCCCATGCTGCTGATGGGGGTCACCCAACTTGGTATCTCCCTCTTCGGGTGGGTCGGAATCTCGATAACGTTGGTCCCGAGGATCTCTGCGTATCGCTGCTCTGTACTCATGTGTCGGCTCCATCTGGGTAAATGAGGTGCACCAGTCTGCCAGCGGAGTCCGTACGACCCCACTTGGCTGACTGTTGGTGCTGACGAACAATCTCCCGAAAATAAGCAACTACCCCCGTAACTCGTCTAGCCTCGGGGATAGGTGTGTGCAGCATACCATCTCGGTATATTGCATCTGGTTGCAGTCTTTCGCACTGCTGGTTACGGCACAGCACAGTTTACTACCCTTCCTCTGGCGGGTTCGGTACGGCGTCGGGCTCGGCCTGTAGTTTGCTCACTTTTTCAGTGTACGTGTACTGGGTGACTTTCTCACCACGCTCGTACTCTCGGGTTGTCTCGACGATCCTGGTGGCCGTCACAACATCCTTCTGGGCACTCTCTATTTCAGCCAGCGTCTCGCTGCACGCAATGCAGATCTCATAGGCCCCTCCAATTAACGCAAACCATACTGGCGCCTGCTTGGTCATAGTTATCCTTTCGTTCGAGCAGCCTCTATTGAGGCGTTTAGGGGGATTTTACACAATTTTTTACCTGTGCAGTTGACTCGCCTCAAGTTCAGCGTACAGTGCTAGGCATGCCTCTGCAGAGGCTTCATTTCTGCAGATGATATTCGGCCATGGTAGTGACCTCGCACTACGCGGCCCGGTAATTGGCCGTACTCTACCAGCTTCGTCGCCACAAAGTCGCAATTCCCCGGCCATCTACTCAATTTCAAATCTATCACGCGAGCCAGCTCTGTCATGCTGCACGTACCAGCCTTCAGCTCTGCGATTGTGAATCTGGCCATCTTAGAGCCCCACCTGCAGATCTACAGTAATACGGATAGGTACATCCTGAGCTGTAGCGAGCAGTACATTCGGCGTGTTGCTAGCAGTGTCCCTAGCAATCCCAACGACCCTAGGCGACGAACTGTGATTCAGCGAGATCATCACCGCTGTTGTCAGGTCTTGCAATTGGCGGATCTGTCTCGTATTCTTTTCCGGTTTTTTGGTTGCCGTCTCAGCCGGCACGGTAGCGACTTTAACTGCCGCTGCCGCTGCCGCCTCAACAACAGCCCACAAGTCTTGCAGTGCGATGTACACTTCAGAGAAACCATCAGAGTGCTCCTGCTCCCAGGCTTCGCTCTCCATGGCTGCTACAGCTTCCTTCGACAAGGTCTCGGTATACCCCAAATCTTCCCGGGCGTCTGCCCAGAACTCGTCTTGCTTGCGTCTTAATGCCGCCCTGTGCGGAGCATTTAATTCCCGAAACTCTCGGCGAATCGTCGGCTTCAGCTCTCTCTTGGCCGTCTCTCGCTCCTCTGCTGTTAGTTTTGCTGCGTCTATCGCCTGCAATCGCTCACTAAACAGAGTACTCTCTTCCTTGAATCCGTAAAATCGAACGTCCGTTTCGGTGTAGTAGTCCCAGTCTTTCATGATTTTCCTGCTTTCTGTTTACTGCAATTATGGCGGTGCTGTCCAAATATTAACCCGCACTCAGCACAAGACTCCCCAAGTGGTCGACTGTATCCAGCTGCTGGCTGTTTGGTCTTCTTGTGCTCTTCTTTAACCGTCACCTTATTTCCCGTAACCATTGTTGCTGCCTCTGCGGTCAACGTAAGTGGTACTGAATGTTTCCAATGAGCACCCAAGAGGATGTCGCATTGCCGTAAGCTGCAGACACGAAGCCCCTGCAGAGGCGTAAAAACCAACGGTCTAGGATCACTGGGTAGAGCTCTTTGTAGTAGTCCTGGTCTTTCATGATTTTCCTGCTTTCTGTTTGCTGTCTCTTCAAATTCCGTGGTGCTGTTACACAATTTTTTACCTGTGCAGTTGACTCGCCACAGGTTCAGCGTACAGTGCTAGTCATGCCCCTGCAGAGGCTTCATTTCTGCAGATCGCTACGTCCTGTTTGCTGCCTCTGCGGTCAACGTAAGTGGTACCGAGTTTTTCCTATGAGCACCCAAGAGGATGTCGCATTGCCGTAGCAAGTTGCATACACGCGGTACCAGCGACCGCCTCTAGCGTTGCCATTGGTGCTAGTATCACTACGGTTGACGTAGACCATCTTGTCTGTGGTGATCTTGCCGCCGTAACCCTCGTCGTCCTGACCTGGTAGCTTGGTCGGCTGACCAAACATCCTCAGGAAACCCTGTGCTGCCGGGTCTTTACCTACGCTGATAGGTTTGCGAGCTACCGGCTCTGTTTTCTCGTCTGTGTATCGGATGTATTTGACGCTCATTGTGTCTCCTGCTATCTGCGCACACCCTCGCTGACGAAGGTCGCTCTGCCTGTACTGCTATCTATGTCGTATATGTATTCCCACTTCGCTGTCGCATCTGGTACGGACATCCTATCCGGGCACGGGAAGCCGTTCTCTACTTCGTGAAACTCGCCCTGTAATGGGCCGTCCATGAACTCAATAACTCTAGCTCCGTACGCTAACATAGCTTAGTCTCCAATCACCGACTGTAGTTGCACAAGCCTGCTCACACTACTTCCTCTTTCTCTGCTGTATAGCTGGTGGCCTGCTGACTGGTGTGCCCGAAATACCACGTTGCTGCTGTAGCTCTTTAATCGTGTTCTGTATCAGTGTCATGTGCGTCTTAGCTTCCGCTAAGTCTTCGCGTGTGCCAGCTTCCAGCAGCTGCTGGGCGTCTGTAGCCCACCGCATCATCAGCTTCTCCGGGGTAGAGCCGTCAGCTCCTTCTCCGCACCACTCAGCCACTCCGGTCATGCTCACATATCTCTTCCACAGCTCTACTGACTTCTTACGCACAGTATCGATCTCTGTCGGAGTCAGTGTTTGAGATAGCATGAACTGCGCAGCCTCTACTACAGGCTTAGCAATGTCGTACGTAGTAAAGTCAAACTCTGCCACTCTGTATCGCCGCTGCGGGTTGAGCAGTTGCATAAACAGCTGCGTGACAGCTGCTCTGGTGATATCACCTATACGGTCCAGTCGTGGCTGCATGTTACTCCCTACATAGCTACAGTGAACTGATGATGCACCATTCGCAGGCGCAGTATCTCTGCCTCTGCAGACACAAAGCCTCTGCAGAGGCTTCATTTCTTCAGCTGCAGACACGAAGCCTCTGCAGAGGCGTAACAGCCAAAAAAACAAAAACGACTGCAAGACCACAACGGTCTAGTCGCTGTCTGGTTGCTCCAGAAGGAGCATGATAATAGTGAGAAGCCAATAACCCAGCCGCATCCAGAAAAATAGGCCCATCGTGACAACCTGCTGATCTACCAGCTGTTTCACTATCTCTCGAGCCGCAGCCTCAAGCTGGTGCTGTGATGCCTTCTTGCCTGTCTTGGGCAGCATCCTCGAAGCTGTTTGGGTTGCCATCCCTGTCCGCCAGGCGTGCTGGGTCGCTTTAATGATTGCAGCAGTATGCTGCGCAGGGACACGGTTGGTTTGCAGCAACTTGGTGGTGATCAGTGAGATATCAAAACCCGACGGCTCAGTATCCGGTTTATTTTCCGGCAACACCGCCAGCACCACAACCAAGTCTGGCTTGATGCTGGAAGCTGTCGTAACCAGGATCGCAGGTTGTGAGGTTTGCTCGTCCCGGATCAGCTCCAGCTTACTAATCGATACGTTGAACTCAGTACCTACCGCTGCTACGAATACTGGCAGCGGTGTAGCAAACACGTATTGCCTGCTAACCGGTATCACAATGCGGATTCCGCCGATACGGATATCCTTATCCCCGTCCAATACAGACTCCGCAATCTTCTGAACCTGCGGAGACACATCCAGCTCTCTCCGCACACGGAATAATCCCACAACAGGGCCGTCAGCAGTCTGACCTACCGGCGGACCGCTGCTGTGGGCACACTCAAGCAGCCCGGCTTGCACTACCTGCAATCCCAGGAGCTGCGTTACGAATACTGCAGAGTCTGACATTAAAAGCACTTCCCGTTTGCGCAATTGCCGCGAGATTGAAAGAGACCACCTCGTCGCCGATTGCTCTGGGTAGGCTGCATGTACTGCACAGTCGGCTGTGTGTATTTCACAGTCGGCTGCGTTGTGGTCCCTTGGTTGCTGGTAACAGTGCTAGCCGAATGGTCCTGATCGTGCAGCGTGGCAAGCTGTCCGATCGTCATACTTTCTAGAGGCCAGCTCTGGAAGTACTTGGTTACATGTTTTTCACCACCCTTCCCACCGCCACGCAAATGCGACACGAACGTCCGCTTGGATGGTGTTGTCGTACCGTTGATAGGGACACGCGCTGGCCACGTTTCAGGGATAGCCTTCCAAGGCTCCAGCTGACTGGTTGCTGGTGCGAGCTTAGTGTTCAGCATCGTCGACACAACGGAAGCAGCCGGCAGGCCGACGCCGCCTTTCTGAAATTTAGCTGCAGTGAATACAGCCCAGTATGGTGTACCGTTCTTTGTGGCGAGCTCCAAGGCCTGCTGATACTGACCGGCATCTGGTGCTTCAATCCTGAGCTTCACCACTTGATAACTAGAGTCCGTGCCCACCGACCACCCAACATCAACCAACTGGGATCCCTGCTCTGTCTCCCACGTATCGATCGCATCAATGTCTTTATCCGTATACAGGATGATCAGCTGCCGCTCAGGGCTGTCGTTCACTGCTTTCGTAACCGTAGCAGTGGTAGCAGTCTGCCTGCTTGCTTCGAGTGCAGTAATTCGCTTATCCAAAGCTGAGACAACCGTAGCAGTCGACTTATCAATCTCACTCAACTGTTTCAGCGTATCTGCGAGCTGCTGAAACAGCTCCGCCTCTGCCGACACGCTACCTACTGCGGCGGCGCTACTGACAGGTTCTGGGTCCTCTGCCACCTCGGGTTCGAGCTCGTCGACCGGGGATGGCTCTGGGTCAGGGTCGCTGATCGGTGCCGCACTTCTAGCTTTACACTTGCAGCCGCCTGCACACTCGCACGGCCCTAGACCGTCACCGCTACGGCCGGTCCCTCCGCATGGGCACGCCTGCGGCTTGTCATCCTCCTCAATGGTGGCGCCCAGGTCTGCATTTGCACCGATCAAGGCTAACGCTCTCGCGTCAAGGACATCCTGCTCGCTGAGCGGTGTCACAATTATAACTTTTGGTAGCTGCAGCTGCCCGCAACCAACTGTAAGCAGCAGTACTGCTACCAATCCCAAAATTCTCTTCATGCCAATTCTCCATATGGTCACTATCGGGCCGCAGCCTAGCCGAACGCCGACCAGTCAAACGTAGCACCGAATCCGTTAACGTCACTGTAAGCAATGCACTCAGCGGAACTCGTCAAGTGGTACTTAACGAAATCCTCCAACCGCACAAGTAGTACACCTTTCGGCAGAGGTTCGCCGGTCTCAGGGTCTTTAACCTCCCCGTGTACGCCTCCCCAGGTGTTACCTATAGCTACAGCTGGGACCTTTACATTCTCCCAGAATGCGAAAAGTGTGAGCTGGTGAGACCATGTTCCGGATGGTCTGTGGAAGCCGTCCTTGTCGGGCTTCATCGTATACCCACGATTACTACCAATCGTAAGTGGGTAGCCGTGCCACATGCCGTCGCGAGCCTCGTTCCACGACTGGACGCGGCTCCACTGCTCGAGGTTTGAGTCTTTTGCGACCACCATGAAGTCACGGAACGACTTGCCCTGGGACTTCTTGTCGTCGCCCCACGCGTCGGCTATAGCCTTCGAGTAGACCAAGCCTCCGTTATCTTCCTCTGCGAGCCAGCCATACGTTGCGTTCGCCTCCGCCTGCCAGCCGCCGATAGACCCAGCACCGCCGCGAAGTCGGTTCTTGCCCACCAGTACGCGACCGGTCGCGTAATGGAAAGGGGTAAAGAGCTTTTTGTAGTTTGCAAAGTCCCCCTTCGCTATTTCTATGCACGAGCGTATTTGTGCAGTCATGAAACTGGAGGTCGAAACGCAGTCCCCTGTGAGTTGCGGCCCTATGTACAGTGACTTCCCTGTCACCTTCTCTACAACCTTATGCAGCCTTGCGCATTTCCCGGCCCCGCTCTCAACCTGCCCAGCAACGAAGAACGGCTTGGCAAACGCAGCCGCCGTCTCGTCAGCCATACGCTGCGCTTCCAGTACTCGCTCTCTGGGTGTTACGGAGTCGACACGACCCCACCCACAATAATCGTTCAGATTTGCCGTGGTGATTGTCATATCACTTACCCCCAGTTTCGAGTCGGTGAGCAGCAGCGTGGCACGCCAAAGACAAGCTGCCAAACGCGTCCACTATTCGCTGCCTGTCGCTATCGCTCAGAGGCGGCTTGGGTAGGTGGGACACCAAGATAGCCTGCATGGCGGCGCTTCTGGGCTTTATAAACTGCTCCGTGGCTTTGATACCGCCTTGCAGTACCTGCATAGGTAGCAGCTCTGGCTGCTGTACCGTCTCAGATAACCCACGGTATAGAGCGGCATAGCGACGCAGTCTGGCGGCGTCCTGCAATTCTGGTGACTGCAGGATTCTCGCCACCAGTGTCTCATCGACACCCCCGAATTGCGCGTCAGGCGTCGACGGGGATGGCAGGTTCGGTAACGCGGGTTTAGATGTGTCGCCAGGTACTTGTACGCACCCGGACAGCAGAACACACAGGGATAAGATTAGGTACTTCAAATTACACCACCTTTCGTCAGCGTCGCAAATGTCTCTACCTCAGCAATTGGAGCAACTGGATGCTGCCCGACCTCTGCCGTGACTCTACCAACCTTGACGGCAATCTGGTCCAGCAGATCCTGCGCCGGTCGGTCATCTCTCAGTGCAACCCTCAGGTGGTAGACACACCCTTGCAGGTGCTCTACCGCAATCGGTACAGCCGACACCGAGGATTTATGCGACCCGTTATAGGGTACTGCGTCGATTTGCAATCGCGACAATGCACCTGGCAGTGTAGTGGTAGCAAACCCAGCTTTCAGCTTAGCCGTAGCCGCAGCCATCCAGGTTTTCCACGGGACCGCAGCCCCGCCGAACAGGCCGCTAATGCCAGTCAGCCCAGTAATCAGCCAGCCGACAAGCTGGGCCGGGATCCTCGCGTCGCCAACAGGGACAACCCCCTGCGGGTTCCAGTACCCTCCAACTGCGGAGCCGGCAGCGCCAAGTAGTACCGCAACGATTGCTGAGATTAGCCTGTTCATACAAACACCTTTTCTACTCTCTGTTCAGCTACTAACCCGCTGAGCTGGGGGTACTGTGTAAAACATAAACCTATTTGTCTTTAGCGCTCCAGCCGATGCCGAGAACACTCAACGCTGCAAGTACCACGGACAGATCAAAGTGTGTAGACGGGTTGTTGTCAATCAGAGCTAACAGCTGTGGGGCTATCAGCACAATCGCACTCAAAATACCAGCTGCTGTCGTTTTCCAGTTTTTCATGATAGATACTCCTACGCATCGAATACGCCTGCGTAACTGACACGCTGCCGTCGATAGTATCTCAACAACGGTCAGTTTACGCAAATGTATTCCGGTAGTGTGCCTACACTGCAACTGTATCTGAGCTCGCACTAATCAGTTTGGTGATTAGCAGCTTAGCAGCTCGGACCGATACCACCAACCTACTAGAGAGGTTTTCAGGATCCTGCACTTTCACAACTTCGTGGCCAAACAGGCTGCCCCGCTCGTACTCGTAGTGTGTGTGAATCCAGTAACCCTTGTACCGGGACGTTCGAAATGTGTCTTTCCTCAGCATCAGCGCCTCCCTTCGCAGATATAACGCCTCTGCGGGGGCACTACGTTTCTCGGGCTCACTCATTTAGTGCTGAAACACTAGGACCGTCTTCCGAATAGTTTAACCGCGTCGCAAAGAACCCACGCTACAACCGCCTCACCAGCCACACCACTCTGTACGTCTTGTGCCAGATACAATACGGTGGGCTGCCTACCCGGCATCTCGACTGCATCCATTTCCAATTCCGTCGCCAGTTCTTCAGCTGTGAAAAATGTGTGCCGCTTAATAACCGTTGCTTGCGGTGGTTTGTACGGTACGCGTTTCGGGCTGCACTGACCCCCGCCACACGCACCTGGATTATTTTCTGTCATCGTCTTTCTCCCATTCATACGCTGTGTTGATACTGGTGGAATACTGCCTACGAATAACGTGCTTAGGCGGCACGACCACGCTGGCCGGCTCCAATACGCAGATATGACGCCCCTGCGTAGGCACTTAACTGGTTGAAGAACATTAAAGAAGCATCAGCTGACCTACTTTGAAACTTCACCCTTTTTATACGGACCACGGGACTCTGTGACTTCAACCTCGACTCTACCCTCTGTGCTAACGAACCCGCGACCGGATACAAGCACACGCAGGACTTTAGCTGGGACAAGTCCGCTGAAGATAAAGTCCAGATAGCACCTGCTACCCGCTCTGTACTTCGTTGTTGCTGTTGTCGGGCACCCGCACAACAGCTGAAACACTGGGACCGTTTCCTTCATCGTCTGTACCCCACGATCTTATGGTTGATGTGTCTAACAGGTATTCACCCTCCAGCACACTCTCGTGCTCCCCCGCAATCACTGCGCTGATAGCAATGTCCTCATCGGGGTACAGCTCTGCCACCAACGCAGCGGCAGCATCCGGGGTCTCGGCGTGGAGGTTTATGCTGCAATACAACAACCCGGTGTCCTTATAATGCCCGATCACTGTGTACGGTTTCAATTTATGTCTCCTATTTGTGGAATGTGATGCTGCGGCCGTCCGCAGATACGAAGCCTCCGTTATGCATAACGGAGGAGGTTGCTGGTGTGCGATTCAAATAGCCGCAAAGAAGTTAACAGCTCGCTGCAGCAGCTCGAGCGTTGTCAATTTCATTACAACCCGACCCGGTGTGCCGGAGACCAAGTGCCAGTCGTGGAACCTGGCGTGCCATTTACACAGGAGGTCTCGCTCCTTCTCGGTGAATTCCACGAGCCAGGCTCGCTTACCTCTACCGCTGTTTTTCTTCTTCCATGCCTCAACAATCACCGGATAGGACAGCGTTCTGATGAACGACTCGCCGCTGAAGACGGGCATAACCTCTACACGTGGTGCGGCCGTGCCGCCGCTTGGTTGCTCACTGAGCTCACTAACATCTACTCGCATATCTGGTACTCCTATTTGTGGAATGTAATCCGCGGTCAGTACTGTCCGGATAGATGTTCAAAGCGCTTACGCGGGAGCGAGCTGTTATGTTGGCTGTAGATCGCATTAGTAACGGCGTCCAACACAGGCTGCGTCCAGACTATATCTCCCGCCTCCAGCTGTGCGAGGTAGACGGGTGATAAGCCAGCCGCTACTGCAACCTCTTTCACACTCAACATGAATCGCCTGCGGCACCTCCGTGCTGCCGCACCTGTCACTTCGTGGTCTGTTAAGGTTACTTTGTCGGTGTACTTAATTGTGCTTAGTTGCATCTTGCATACTCCGTTGTGGGTTTTAGTTTGCTGCTATTTGCCAACGTCGCAGATATAACGCCTCTGCGTGGGCGATGCATTGCTCAGGCTCACTCATCCAGCGTTCTCAGGTACTTAGCTCGTGCTGCGCAGCGAGCTGCTACACACCTGGCACCAGCTCTCCGCTGCTGCTTCTCTCCTGCGTCAACTGTGTTGCCACAAAAGGCGCACACAGCAGCCAAACCCGGGGCCGCTGTGAACAGAATCGCTACGATGTATTCCACGTACTGCATATTGACCTCTTTCTATTCGCAGATATGTCGCCCCTGCGTAGGCACTTAACGGGTTGAAGAACATTAAAGAATCTAGTTCTTAGGTACCTTCGGCTTAGCGTGATGTACTGTGACAGGTCCTGCAGAGTAATACGACTCGCTGTTCTCGTCTCTTACCTCAAACACACTTCCGTGCATATCATCCGAATAGCTGGCCGCAATCTGCTTGATCGCGTGTGTAGTCGGGTCCATCTTATCGAAGAGACTCCCATCTCGCCAAATCGTGTGCTCCGGCATCAGCTGACCTCCTTTGGTTGTACCCACTCTGGTAGTGGTGGTATCCGAATCATATCGATCACCTCCTGCAATGTCTGGGCGCTCTCCAGAAACTCTTGCAGGTCTTCCACGGTAACGGTCTGCACCCCACCCTGCCTCGACCACGCGTGGCACTCAGTTTCTCCGTCTGGGTTCAGTCCCGGTCGCCAGTACCAGATCTCACCTTCGTGATCCCACTTTGCCTCGCAGAAGTGATCGTACGACAGGCCTGCCTCTCGCAGGGCCGTCTTAGCTTCCTCAAAATCCCCTGGGGCTGCATCGCTGCACCCGACTACCAGGCCTTCGGATGACTCCTCCTCAAATTCCAGACCTGTCTCGTCTATGAGCAGGTCCATGATCTTGATGTAGTCGTCACCCGGATTTCCGCCAATAGTCAGACGTTGATAGAACCTATCTGCCATGGATACCCCCTCTGCTTTGGTCAGTCTCTACGTCACCCATACCGAACTCGCTAGCCAGGTCGCTGTCGTAGTCTACATCGCCGTCATCTGACACCGCATGCACTGATACAGCTGTCGGACTATTCCAGTCGATATTGTCTTCACTGTCAGAGTCGAGCCGGGTCTCCCAAGCTTCGCCATCCTTAAAACGGATATACAACGTATCATACGCCACGTGCGAACTCTTGATGTCCTCAATTCGTCGACCCTCCGGAAGTGTGATAGTCGCATCTGTTGCTGCGTTGTACTCGCAGTTAATTTGGAAGCTCTGACTCATGTTGCTGTGTCTCCTCGTCTTGTGCAATCTGCTTCGGGTCTTTACGCAAAACTAAAGTCTCACCGTCTTCGTACACGCGAATCAAGCCGCCTGCAGCCCCGCGGTGCCCGAACGCCGAGTCGTATTGCTGTAGCAGGTCTCGCTCATCTTTGAACGAGGCACTGCACAGCCCATAAACGGTTCGGCCATTGCAGCCGAACCAATACATACCTTGGCGGTAGCCTGCTATCGCTTTACCGTTGGTCGCAACCTGAATAGGCTGCGAGTTGTTATTGCTTTTTCTTCTTCCCATGGTTTTCCCTCTTTCTGTTTACTGCCTCTGCAGCTTCGTGTCTGCAGAACACATACATCAATCATCATAGTCGTCGGTCGGCCGCCTCGCGTTAGGGCACCCCTGTTCATGACACGCGGTACCGTTTACAACCACCGCCTGACAGCTCGAGCACTTCGGTGTGTAATACTTCGTCGTACGGTCATACGCAGTCTCGTCAAATCCAAGTTGTCGCAACGTTGTGCCGAGAGAGGTTGGTTTACTTTTCCCCAGATCTACCACTAGCTATCTCCTGTGTGAGGCATATATTCGCTCTTCATCTCTTTGCTCTGCCATGAAGCCGCAGAGCTGGCACGTGCACTGCAAACCGACTACGTCGTAGCAGGTCTCCTCCGGTCCCGTCTGACCGCTCGCACTTTCACAGGGGCGTCCGGATCTGGTGCCCCGTTTCTGGACTCTACCCTCGCCCGCTTTACCAGGCCATTTGCCAACGTGTTGCGGACAGCATTCTCATCCTGGTCCCACGTTGCCCCGCAGTGGACACAAGTTGTCACACGCTGCTTCTTGTCGAACTCATGGACCTTACCGCACGCATTGCAGATGATAGTCATCCCCTGAGCGGCTGTCTTGTGAGCTCGGTCGCTGAACACCTCGACCAGGATTGCCGATAGTCTGCCCGGTGAGACGATAGATGCCAATCTCCGCAATTCCTTGCTCTGCGCATCTGTCTCGTCGACCGCTGGCTTTTCTCGAAGCTCGGCCCAGTCAACATCCGGAATCGCCAACGCGTTGTACCGCCTGGCCAAATTAGCAGCATATGTCCTGTAGAGCTGCTCACGCCTTGCGATACATTTCCGCGACTGATTCGCCGACCATTCACACAGGTGCTTGTCGTACTTCCTCCAGAACTCTACCACCCCGAAAACTGTAGTCAAATCATCCGGGTTGGTCGGCCGATAGTGCGGCTGTCTCCGGTACTCCTCCAGCTTGAGCTGCGCCCACTCCAAAAACTCAGGAATCTCTGCAGACGAAGATTGGTCTGCGTCGAACCTGTTATCACGCCAAGACCGGGCAAGTCGACTCATCCTCTCAGGGCCTCGCCACCTTGAGATGTTGTCCGAATGTTCCTGGAACCACTCTGAGATATTAGCTACACGCGACCAGCGACCGAGAGCTGCTGTCACCAGATTCGAGGCATTCTCTCGGATCGACTCCAGCTTGCGCATGTAACCGAACGCTGCCACCTCTTCCCGCGAGATGGAGAGGGTGCTTACTTCTCCGCTGGTATCCAAGGTTGTCAGCACACGGATTTCTTCGCCTACCAGCCTGTACCCGAGATGGGCTGCAACCATATCTCTGTTCTCTGCCGGCCTCCTGACCTGCGAAGTCTTCAGGTTAAGCCGCAGCTTCCAGTGATACTTCTGGCCGACACGAACCCTGTCCAGGTACGCCCACTTGATTACAGCATCGTGCGGAATCTCGCGACTGTACACAAAAGGGACTGTCGCCCAGATCGGTTGGTGTCCGACTGAGCCGATCCTTAACCACGCCACCCCGTGAGCCTGCACGCCGCTGTCCGAGCCTGTTGTTGCCAACCGCTCAGATAGTGGTGGCAACTGAATTCTCAAAAACGTATTCGCGCAGGCAACAGCAGCAGCATACGTTAATCCTCCGCCTACCTGTATCTGCACACCGATGGACCCGCGACCATCAAATCTGCGAAATTCCGGGGGTGCTCCTTTGTGGTAGTCCTTTGTCGCAGCCTCCACCGTCAGGTAGGTGCCCCAATTCAGCCCAAGATCGCGGAACTCTTCGCGGGCTGCGAGTCTGGCGTCGTACATCACCTTGGCGCCGGCATCTACGCCAGCCGCCTCCATCATCGCCAACCTATTGCGATAAATCAGCTGATCACGAGCTGCAGGGGTTGTCCCCTCCGGAATAACTGTCTCAGCCGCAGCTCTCTCTTTGTACGGCTCCTGCGACTCATTGACCAGCTTGTATGCAGCTCTCGAGCTTATTTTCTTGCGAGCACCTACATCACACCGGATCCGCTTAGCTTCCCTGATTGCTGCAGCAACCGCCGGCGTCGCGTCTACACGGCTCCGTGCCGCAATCCGCTCAGCTTTAAGTAGGTCGAACGCTGCATCCACTGCAGCGTCTGCAACCTCATATTCTGCGGCATCCAGTTCGAACTGTGGGTGAAGAGATCTGGCGAACGCATCCGCAGTAATTCGCCTGTTCCGCTCCAGCTCGATGTGCCGGTTCTTGTAATTGTGGGCCAGCCAAAGCTGGTGGTCCACCATGTCGGCATTCAACGTTGGCGCCTTGGCTCCATAACACCAGTTACGTGTTACTTCAGTCATTCTGATTCCTGCTCTCTGTTTGATGTTTGCTGCTTGCTGCCAACCCCGCCGAACGTCGGCAGGGTTGTCACCATATTCTGGGCTCTGCAGATATTACGCCTCTGCAGCGGCACTACACATTGGCTGGGTTGCTAATCCAGCTTGGCGTCGTCCAACAGCTTGTGTATCGCTGTCACAACTTCTGGCGGTAGCTGTATCAGATCACCCATCCTCGCGATGATCCGTCTGGTCAGCCTGGCCATCTCCGCGCTTCTCTGCCCGGATTCATGGTAGCCTTGCTGTGACAGGTGCACATCAAACCCGCGGTTATTAGATCTCACATTACCATCACCCGGGTGGACGCTAGACCCAGTGTCGCGACAGAACGGTGACAGGTCACTGTACACACCCTGCTCAATGTATGCGTACAACCTACCCACCTTTACCACAGTGGCAACCGCTGTCCTATACTCTGCAGGATCCCACCTCCCACGCTGATGCACAACAAACACGCTGTCACCGACCTTTAAGTCGCGTAGTGTTTTTGGTGGTTGCTGCGCCTCAGTTAGTGCTGCTTTCTGTTTCTTCACTTCTCTCTGCTCCTCTTCAAAGTAGTGTCATGATCTGTGCTCGCACTTCCTGACTCAGCCCTCCACGGTATCCGGCCTCTGTCGGGAGTAAATACTGCTGCCGCACCTGCACCAGAATACCGTGCACCTGTCTGATGATGTCTGCCGCAGCCTCTGCGTCGCTCGCTCCACAGTGCGCATGCCCTGTCAGCCTGTCTGCTATCTTCAACATATAGCACGGCTCTGTCATATTACTCTCCTGCTGATTACCTACACGAAACCCTGAGTAATTGCCGCTAATGACGCCATACCTTTAGCCTGCAGCGTAGCTGCCTCGCAGCTGTCGGCGTACTCAACACTATTCTCGCCACCTGTCCCTTGAATGTCCCACGTGTGCCACGTTGCATAGTTGCATTCCGGTTTAACCCAGACTGTCGCTACACACCGCATCTTGCCGCGTCTAATAAGCTTGCCAACGATAAGCCTGTACTCCGTTACGAACGAAGAGTCATCTCGTTCAGCTGCTACCCAACGAACCCGACGCTCGCCCACAGGTAGAGATTGCTGGTTTTTTGTCATTGTTCACTACCCTCTCTCGCAGCCACGAAGCCTCTGCAACGGCATGTAAAGTTGGTTATTAATAATGAAAGCAGCTACGGTAGCTGCTTGAGGGGTGGGTTATTGTCTCCTGTTTCTGTTACTCCTGCCGGTCTGCGTTGCCACTTGTTAAACGCCTCCTGCTGTGCCTGCAATCGGCTGTATCTCGAATTACCTGCTACTACAACGAAGCACTTGAAGTTACTGCAGGCAATGTGTGTGATGTAAATATTAGTCTGAGCGTTCAGCTCGCTAGACACTAGCGTACGGCTTGTGCCGCAAAATGGGCACGGTTTACAACGCCCCTGCGCAGCTAGCCACAGCTCCAGGGCGTCTGCGTCTAGCGGTTTGGGTCTGGGGTGTGTGGCCCACTCTTCGAAGGTTACTGGCAGTTTTGACTTTTCAAATTCTCCCACATCTACTCCTGTCTGGTGTTTGCTACGGGGCTTACCGCTGCTTGCTCTCTCATCGCGACTGTCTTCAACATCTTTGGCGGGGTCCGCACAGCTTGCCAGTCGCCACTCATATCCTCGACACACAGCCTACCTTGCGGAAACACAACAACGAGCTGGGCTGGCAACCCGTCTTGGGTAGCCCTACTCGCAGTAACCCGCACTATCACTGGGATATCCACACGAAGTAACACCACCCCAACCGGAACTGGCTAGTGCCGCCATCCCATCCATATTATTGTGTCTATTGAACATTATACACCCCCTTGCTTAAGACGCCTAGCTGCGCCTTCCTTAATAAGTTTGATGTAGTTCGCTAACTGTGACTCAGCTTCATGCAAGCGGATTGTCATACCGCCCACCTGAGCCTCCCGCATCTCCAGTTCGTACACGAGGGCCGCAATCTGCGCCTTGCCATTGCCGACAACTTGCTGCCTTCTGGCTCTCGCTATTAGGTTATCTGCATCCACGGCTCACCTCCTTAGATTAGATCTCTACAGTTGGTGTGCACTCACAGAACCCTACAAAATTGTCACACCCTACCTTTTCGCCATCCTCCCACATACCTGCAACCAGCGGCAGGCCGTTCGCTGCAAGTACTGCGTTGACCAGCCCAATAGCGCTGATTGTGAAATGCGCCCCCGGCATACACATATCTCTTTCAACCGGAACAAATTCATGGTCAACCAGAGCCGCATTGCACGGCGCTCTGTTCAACATCAGCGACCGGATAGCTCCGGGGTCTGCTATGAACGCACGCTGTAGAGCTTCAGATGATTTAGACATAGTAGCCACATCCCTTTCAACCGGAGCAGCTTGGATACGAAGCCCCCAAGTAGGCATACTAAACACTATCACGCTCGCGACTACCGTAGTCGCATTGCCAATTTATGCAGCCTCTTTGCGGCTGCCTGAATCTCGCCAGCTGTACGCACAGCATTCTCGAGGTTCACCTGAAGGTCCTCTATAGTCTCACAACACTCCGCGGTGGTCAGGTGCTCTACAAGCTCATTTGCAGCTTTGGTGACGTCATCCACGTCTGCCTGCACCTCATCGATATGCATAGGTCTTCTCCGTTCTTCGTACACGGGTCTACTCCGCTGCGTTAAAATACGCTACCTAGCTGGCTGGTTTGGTGAACTCGTCTTGGTGGATCACCTCATTCAAGAATGAGTCACATTTGCTGCAGTTGTACCAGCCGTCGTGTTTTTTGTTTGGCCGCAGGTCGTGCTTACCCGGTGCACAGGATACATTATACAGCACACGAACCGAGGCTGTGACTATGAACGTCTCACTGCAACCTCCACACTCTACCTCGACCTCCTCGTCTTCAGACATTGACTCTGTGACCATACCATCCTGCTGACAGTATGGGCACGTAGAGTCGCTGCTCACGGTCATTCTCCTGTCTTCGGCTCATCTGCCAATACGTAACCCTGCTCAAACGCCTCAACCGGTGACCACGACGTGTAACCGTCAGCGTACACAACGTAGTAGCCCTCACCTGACGGTTTGTGTTTCCGATACCACGCTGGGTCGACCGGGACCGGCAGGAAGTCCTTTCGCTCCGGCATCAGGTGCGCCCCCTGGAATACAGATGACGCCTCAAACGTCGCGTCATCTACGTTAGGGTCTGAGTGAGCGTGCTTCGCCACTCTTGCGATCTTTAGCGCTCGCACCTCTTTGTGACAAACGTACTTCGGCAATTCTGTGGTCATGTATACTCTCTTTCAGTTGTAGTGTCTGTTACTAATAACCAGAGTCACAACGCGGACACTATAGTGTTACGCGTTTCCATTTCACGACTGGTTTACACTGCGTGGTAGTGTCAACAGACGGCACGTACAGCATAGGTACGTACTTGGTCGTCCATATTACCACAGCCCACATACCATCTTCAGTCATACCCAGCACACGCTCGCCCGGTTGGGGCATCTTTTCGCTGGTGTAGATCCAGCTGTCTTTCTGTTTGGGCGTAACCGCGGTGCGACCAAACCTCCCTACGATGCCTGCCTTGCTGATCTCCAGCTGTAGCAGAACTTCGTTGCTGGTCATGTCGAACAGTTTACGCAGGCTGTCCAGTACCTCCGGGTCTTCCCACCTTCGCACACTGGTGATGCCGGTGCCTTGCTCTTCCGGCTTCGGGTTGATCATTACTTTGAACATCATCGTCTCCTATTTGCTGCTCTCTGTTAGTCCGTATACGGCACACTGGTCACACTCTGGAGCGTGTTTGCCGTCTGTGGTCAGGATCCACCACCGCTCGTCCATCGGTAATCCGCACAGCGTACGATTGCCGTCATTGGCGCTGTGGATGCGTCCGTACAACTGGTCACGCTTTCGACATCGTTGGAATGTGTCGTGGGTCTCCTCCAGACAGTTATCGGCAGCCTCAAACGCCTGCACTCTAGCTGCGTGTTCTGACTCTGCATCAATCTCGAACATCGTGCGTACTATAACCCTGTAAATTGGCATCTCTGCTCCCGCGAAAAATAAGTATCTGAGTTACACAGCGTCGCCCTCAGTGGGCTCTACACTACCCTCAGCAGCTGCAGCGACAGCGGCTGCAACAGCGGCAGCGTCCTGCCGGGCCTTAGTCCTCGCCCTCTGCCGATCGATCATTCTGCCGATAGCAGCTTTGCTCATCCCTATGGCTTGCGCCCCCGCCCTGGTGGCGAAAAAATACTGGTCGGTACCCTCGTTGATAGTGCCGCCAGCCTGCACGAGATCCTCTTCAACCATACTGACCAGCACAGTGTGGTCTTCGCTGCCTATCTCGGCACAGAAGTAATTTCTCTCACCCCACGTTGCTGGTCTCTTCTGGCTGGTGGCGCCTAGCATATGCTGGAGCAACTCCAACCTTTTCTGGATTGCTCTGACATAGGGTGTATCTGGTGCCGCCTCATCAATCATAGGGGTATCTCCACTGTTTCTGTTAGCTTGTAGTTACGGTGTTTTCTTGAACCAGTTTCAGCTGGATCGGAGGCATCGACTTCTGCGCTTCTTCTACTGCTACTTTGACCGCTGCGGCAACAGCTGTGTCTACCATCGCACGGGTAGCTAGTGCTACAGCGTCTCGCACCTTCCGGTCAATTTTTGAGCTCCAGCTCGAGCTCTACATCCTCGCCTATTAGCCGCTCAAGTGCTGCAGCTGTCAGCTGCAGTCTCATAGTCTCACGAGTCATCTCTCTGCCTCTCTGCGAATTAATTGTTTACTGCAGGTACCTACACAATGCAGGTCCTTACTTTGATTGTGGTATCTCCACTGTCTCTGTACCGATTGCTGTAATACGGATGTAATGTCGTCTAGGGGTTGGCCTGCAGGTGCTAAACTGCACGGTATACCGCAAGTCCGGGTGCTCTACGAGCCACTTGGTTAGCACAATTTTTCGAAGTGGTAATGGTAAGTCTTTATGCAGGCACCGGAACTTGAGGTCTTTTCGCATGTTGCCTAGGCAATAACCCTCCAACACCGATGTAACCACTACCCACGGCTCTGGTCGCTCGCCCGTGTCGGTAGGTTCGAGCACCCAGTCTACATCTACCCGCAGAAGGTGCAACGGGTCGGTTAGTTCAGCCCAGTCTTCACTGGCCGTCGCTAAGCTCTCCGCTGGCTGCTCAGTTTCTTTCGGTGCAACTACCTGCTTCACAGGAATTGAGAGCACACTCAAACAGGGCAGCCCTGTAACCCTTCTGCCAATCCGCACTGTTCTTGCCCCACTTTGTCTACTTTCTGTTTTTGGATCCTGCCTCAGCCAGACACCCGGCTGCTTCGCTCCTTGGGGTAGCCTTCCGGCAGCCTATCTACCGTGTTGCCCACAATACCCAACGCGTCCCCCCTGAAACTGTAGGCTGTCTCACCGCTGGGATAGTATTCTGGGACCATGCTCACACACTTTAGCCCACACTTACTGAAAAAGAGTTGCGCAGGTGTGTTGATCTCAGCCACACGGACAATCAGGTCCTCCCCCTTCTGCCTACCCAGAAGAGTACGCAGCACGATCCTGTGCAACACAGCCGCCCCAATACCCCTTCGCTGGTACTCGGCTGTGATCGCAATCAGTAACAGCTCTGGTTGCTTCTTCTTGGCGAATAGCAACGCATAGTGACCGATCACCCCATGATCCGCCTCGATCACCATATGCATTATGTTGGAACACCTGTGCATAGCCAGAATCTCGTGTTGCGGTAGCGGATACGGGGCCAGCTCTTTCTCCAACCTCAGTACGGAGAACATGTGCTTCGCAGGATCAAACAAAGTGAACATTAACACTAGATTTTTGATGGCGGCACTCCTTGAGTTGCTGGTGTGAGGAAACTGTCACGGCTCAACTGCCACATCCGGCGCGTCCGGCTCAACTGCCACATCCGGCGCGTCCGGCTCATCTGGTGCTATCGGTGCCCACGCTATTACACTCGCCTCAAACGACGCAAGCTTCTTCTCGCACTCTGCCACGGACTCCTCAATAGTGTGCGATTCTAATGCCCACACTCTCCGCTGCAACAACAGGATCTCTGTGCGCAGTTCTGAAATCAACTTGCGGTTACTGATAATGCTGTCGGACAGCTGTCTGAACCCATCCTCAATCCTCTCTCCGCCAAAGAACCGCCAGAGTTTTGATCCAAAAATCTGCATGTCTAGTCCCCTCTGTTTCTCGTTATCTCGTAATTCCGTGGTGCTGTTACACAATTTTTTACCTGTGAAGTTGACCTGCCTCAAGTTCAGCGTACAGTGGTAGGCATGCCTCTGCAGCGGCTTCATTTCTGCAGAATAACCAAACATACTCACCACTCTAGAGGGGTATACTCAAACTCTCTCCGCCGCTGTCCCAACACAGAGATTCCACTTCATCAGTATCCCCAACTGTGCGGACAAGTATTGTGGCCTGGCTGAGCAGCTCCGCAAGTGCTTCTATCGCAATCACCCGCCTATCGGTATCGCTCTGCAGATTAAACCAGTCTACCCACGGTATGCCCGTGATCGCACAACTGTCTGAAACGGGTGCTACCGGTGCTACCGGTGCTGCCTGTGCTGCTAGAGCCACAACAGGGTCCCACGTGCTTACCAAATCGTCGCCTGTCTCGTGCGTGCGATAAACCACCCCGTTATTCGTGTACGTTATTCCGAGCTGGCTCGTGAATGGGAAAGTAGTATATCGCTCGACCGGCAGTCTTAGCCTTACCGGGCCTACTATATACCCATCTCTGCTCTTGTAGTATTTACCCTCTTCAAGCATCATAATTCTCAACCCTTCGCGTGTTAGGTGCTCGTTATCTGTTCCAACCCCGACGGATATCCCGCCAGGGTTGCCCGTCTGTTCTTTCAATGAGCACACTCGTGTCATTGTCCTCCTCTCCGCCGTTTAGGCCTCGGTACCTGTGGCACCTATAGCCCGTCTCTTGCAGCTCCCGCATAGCTACCCTCAACTGGAGGATAGTAATGTTGAAAGACGGCACAGACAGCCCCCGATGCGGCGTGAAGGCCTGTCTGTGCGTATCCCACGTACCTATCGAGTAAAGTGGCGTTTGCTCGCGATCACACATCTGCTTCCCTGTGCTCACGGTTCGCCCTTTGTGGAGGAGCTAAACAGAGTCAACAGTAACGCTGTGATAGCCCACCGGGCTCGCTGAACCCGGATAGGTAGAGGGTTCTCACTCATTAACTCTTTGAAGGCCCGCTGCCGAGCCCTGTCCCGAATTGCTGCCAATCGGCTATTTATCTTCTCGACCTGCTTCGCCAGCTTGTCGTGGCAGTGCACACACAGCTCCACACCTCCGCCGCCAAACTCGCTGTCTAGTAGGATAAGTATGTTTTTCTCCAGCCTACAGTTATCGCAGATCTTCATGTAGTCCCCTTTTCTTCTTTTTTTGCTCTGTTGAACTGCTTCTTGGTAGATGGACCTCGCATCAGCTCCCTGTGTGCGACTACCTCTTGCTGATCCTCAGCAACCATCTGATCGAGATTTGCAGAAAACCAGCTGTGCAACCCTATCTCCAGGACTTTACTAACATGACCCCCTAAATAGTCCTTCCTGGCTAAAGATGCATCGCCAATAAACGTAACCTCTCCTGTCATTTGAACTATCAGCGCCATCGCTGTACCTAGTCGACAAAGACTGGCCGGTGACCAGTCATTCTCAAACTCGTCGAGATCATAAACCTCAGCGACGGTCCTCACCTTCCCGTTATACCCAGGTGAAAACCCTGTCGCACTTACTGTCGCTATATAGGTAGGACAAATAGGGTTGGTTTTACGGAGGTGCAACAGCGCCTCCAAAATAGCCTCGCGCAGTCTGTGCGATTTATCGCCCGGTATGCTTTCAGCAGTCACCAAATCTGGTCGCAGCTTTCGCTCAAGCTCTGTCACCTCGCGACGAAGACTGGCAACCTGATCCTTCAATTGTGTGGCGACCTGCTCGGCCTTCTCAACTTGCAGCTCGGCCGAATCGGCCCGCACTCTGGTTGTGTGCTTGATCTCCTCTGCTCGCTTTGTGTCCTCCACCGCTGCAGCCATCGCCTTCCGCAACACATTCACATCGTCTTTAAGGGCCTTCAGTCTCTTCTGCCCCGCGGTATCGTTGTTCAGGTATTCCGAGAGCTCCTCAAACCTCCGCTTTATCTGCGAAATCATCGTGCGCCCCTAAATATAGTCGTGACTTGGATGTTGTCCTGAATCCGCCGCCTCATACAGCTTAGAAGAAGCAGCAGAGAACTGTTCAACGTTTTTCGGGGCGAACCATTGCCACATATGTCGCTCCACTGGCCCCTCGTCTCCTTTAACAGCCATCTGCTTGAACAGTTTATCCGTCACAATTGTCACACCACCGTTCATGCTTGCGATAACTGCAACTGCTGCACCTAGCGTCCACAGGTCTTTATGCGACCAACCTGTCGCAAACTCCTCTCGCACATAGGTATCAGCACGAGTTGTTGAAGCGGCCGATCTTGTACGGCCGGTTTCTTTTTCCCGCATTATAGCTTTAGGGCAGCAGCGTACTTCCTTCCTGAGTTTTTTCAATACGGCCCTAACAACGTGTTCCTGCATATCACCACCAGCTGACTCTGCGTGATCACCCTCCTCGATGACCTCTGCAGGTGTTAGCGATGCCACTTCTCTGGTTAAAGCATCAACCCTGACCAGCAGCTGCATACTCTCCAGCTGTGCTGCGTAGTTAGCCGCCTCTGCACTGTCGGCCCTCGCCCTGGCAGCATTCTTGGTCTCCTCTGCTCGTCTGGTGCTATCTTCCGCGACGGCTAACGCCTTCCGCAACACATTCACATCGTCTTTAAGCGCCTTCAATCTTTTCAGACCCTCTGTGTCCTTGTTGAGGTATGAGGATAAATCCTCAAACCTCCGCTTTATCTGCGAAATCATCTGCTCGTCCTGTCTACTGCTGGCTGCCCCTTCTGATTTTTCTTGTTCGTAGAGAACACCTTCAGCTTTTTTGTGACCCTGTTCAGTATGTGGAAAAACTCGTCCACGTTTGGTACCGGCTCGCCGTGCGTCAGGATGCTGTCAACAACTGTCTCGACAGTTTTCAGCGCCCTTAACAAGACAACGTCTTTGGGTATCTCCATTCTCTGCCGGCCGGTTAGCCTGGTTGAGATCTCTGTCTCTTTGTGGACATCATCAAGCCTGCTCGAGTACACCTGATACGGGTTCGACCCCTTCGGTAGCGGGGCAAAGAACTCGTCAATAAATGGTACAGCGTCCTGAACAGACAGCTTCGCCTTCCGGATAGTCTGCAGGAAGGCTGTTATTGGCAGTGTTGCCTTCTCCAGGAGGTTACCAGTCTCAAGGTGTGGTCGCAGCTCCGCCAGCAGCAAATCTGGGAGATCCGCCGGTCCTCCAACATCTCGAATCCAGCTCTGGAGCTCGATAGCCTCCGCTATCCTCTTCACGTCTGCTGTCTTCCAGCCGCCCATCTTGGCGACCTCTGCGTAACTCATTTTTCTGGCGATTACCAACACCTCGACAGCTCGTCGACGAGTCCACTCAGCCGGCTCTGCACGGCCCTGCATTCTCGCATTCGCCAGCACCCGGATTGCCGCAAGTGAGTCCTCCGAGTCCGTCTCCACAACGTAGGCAGAAATCCTGGTAGTCTCCTGCAGAAGCTCTGCAGATAGACGCTGGACCCCATCCAACACACGAAAACCATCACGTGTCGCACATAGTATCGTGGCTGGGGCGGCTGAGCCTCCCTCCATCAGCGCCGCATACTCCAACACAGCGTCCTCACGGACGGCCACCGGTCTTCCCAGGTTCTCCTGATCCCAACCCGGTGCAAACTCCTCCGGGAATCGCAATCCGTTGCGATACGAGTATTGCACACCCATCTGCGTCAGGAAGTTTTCCGTCCTGCTGTCTGTTGTAAACACTCTACTCTCCTGCAGTAAAAATTGTTGTTGTTACACCCTGTGATTTGAACTGTTTGTGCCGCTTTAACTTACCCGCTCTCTGCAACTCCAGAATTGTGTCCACTTCTACCTCCAGCTGCTCCACTGCTGTGGTATTACCTGTTGTTACGCACTTAAACATCTTCACGGATAATGCTGGGTAGTCCGTCAGGTGTATTACCCAGCCCACGCTTAACAGCATGGAAACCATGTGAGCCTCTGTAGAGAGGGCCTCTGCTGCCAGGACTGGCTGGTTTTCAGTCATTTTGCGGTCCTTCAGCATACTAGTATGATCCACACTTGGTTGCCCGGGCTCAGTGTCTGACATTTGAAATATTTCTCCTCACGTCGCTCTCAGTCTTGGATGTTGAGCTCGATTTTAACTTTCTTCCAGATTTTCTCTGTCAGACGGTACAGCACATCATCAACCTGACGCTCTTCGCACTCCAATAGCGTCGTTTAGGTACAGCTGGTAGGCGCTGGGTGCTACCCCAGCGGCAACGGTTGTTCTGAAAACTACGGGCTACGCACCCGTACAAATGCTGTACCGTCACCGACCCGGGGCTTACCCTAATTCAGCGTCCACACCAACCCCGCCGAGGGGAACGTAAACCACGAGAACGCCCAGAGCGACACACCAAAGTACCACTCACCATTTTTATCCATTCTCGCCTGCTCTACCACTCTGGGGTAGGTTATCGTTGCATCACGACGCGGCAGCATCTGCACCATACACCGACCCCCGGCTTTCATGTGCCGGACTATCTGTGACGCGGATTCAGGGGTGGCCGGGTGGTTATTAGCCGCCCCGGGCTGCACGTTAACCATCACGGGTTCAACCCCTCTTTCTCCGCAATCCGCATAGCCATCATGATAAGCACAAGCTTAACCTCGCACTCCTCATCCGCTGCATCTGTCGTGGGGGCATCCGCTGTAGCTCTGCGAAGGACTGCCGCGGCAGCCGGGTTTAGATTGCTCAACGCCTCAGCCAACTTTTTCAAGTTAATAGCCATACTCTAACTCTAACCTTCCTTTTGTGTTTTTGTCCGTTGTGTATGCAGTGTCAGGCTACCCATGTGTGCCTCCGCTTGGCTACGAAGCCCCCAAGTAGGCATACTATCGGGTCAAAGGTTCGTTATTCATAACCAACTACGACGCAATTACCTGGTTGCCGGTCAAAACATCGGAACTCCAAGCATCTTCCTTACCCGCACCCAGACCTTTGTAGTGGTGATCACTCTTAGATCTTCGAGTCGCTTATGCTTCCTGTACGGTGTATCCATATATGCCTTAATTTTCGCCTCGATAGCTGGGGAGACGATATCCGCAAAAACCTGCTGCCGCCGCAACCCGCTGAGCGGCAGCTGATCCTCTGGTGACCTATAGAACTCGACACGAATTGTCGAGTCATTCCATCTAGGCTTAGCGAATCTCCACGAGCAGCACAGCAACCTGGAAAGCCTGTCTGCGATTGGTTTCACCTCGACCTTCGTCCAGTACGGCTCACAGTAAAACACATCGCCGCAACTACCCCAATGATCCATCAGTCGACTAAACTCGTGTTTGTCATCAAGCTCCTGCGCTAGCATGCGAATAGACACCGCGCAGCGATGGACTTCGTAGTATGGGTCGATTCGGCCGATCTGCCGTAGTCCAGATATCTGTCGAGTCACCCATCGCGGGACACACGACCACCGCTGCCGGATAACTGCAGCCTTACCTTTTTTCTTCACTTCTAGCTCCTTTATCTAGTCTCCACTGTTTGCAGAACTACTACTGGAAGTAGATTAGGTTATCCGGCTCGCGATGTAGTTTCTGCCGCTCCCTGCGGGCCACATCCTCCGAGCCAGCGGCAGGAGCCGCAATAGAAGCTAATATCCTGCTATCCTCAGCAGCTATCATTCTTCGCATGATAGGATCCAGCAGAGTGGGTTGTGGTGTGATCGTTAGGTGATCACCCGCACTCTTGAATCGATCCGTGTAACTATCTGGTACTGCGTCTGTGAATACCTTGACCAGATGCTCCAGCAACATACACCTGCTGCACCACGGGTTAACCTGATCACGCAGCTCTTCTAGCGGCGCGTCGCGTAAACTTTCTGGCAGCAGTCGCCGATCCGGGTCGGTTGATCGCATGGCTTCCAGCTCTATCCCCGCTTGCTTATGAGCTCGACGGCACATCCCCGCAAGTACGATGGCTTCTTCCCACGAAACATTAACATCTGAACCGTGTGAGAAACCTGCGAAAGCTGGTGTGGGCTCCATCGCCTCCTGTACAGCCTGCCCCACCACCGCTACCTCTGGAGGTACCGGATCGTGCGGTCGGAACCCGTGCATTTTGAATTGTTGCTGGAGATGTAGATCCAGCCAACGTGCCACAACTCGGCTGATCGTGATTGTTACCAGATCCGCTGGTTCGGTTTTGCCTGATTCTTGGTGCTGCTCTACTACCACTGAGTCCTCCTGTTTGATTGCCTGTCGTTGCCGAAACCGTCACCGCTGGCATAGACGCTGCCGAATCCGCTGCCATAGCCGCTGCCATAGCCGTAGCCATAGCCGTAGCTGTTGCCGCTGCCGTAACCGTAGCCGGCGCCGTAACAGTGGCCTAAGCTGTAGCCTACAAGTTTCAAGGTGTTGCCGCTCGGGGCTGGGCTCACTTCAGCCCCCAGTTTTCCGATACCGGAACGGAGCAAATCTCCGACCCTGCCGGGATCTCGACATCATTCTGCAGCGGTCGCAGGAATACTTTAGTCGACAGCGGATTTGAGAGCATCCCGTCGAACCCAACTTCTTCCCATTTGAAGACAAGGATCGCTCTGCTCAGGAAGATCCTGCCGTCCTCCCGCCGAGCATCCCCAGCGAAGATCCACCCGCGATCCACCACAACTACAGCCCTGCTTCCAGTCGGTCGTGGTACTGGAACTGAGTCTTCTCGGACATACTTAACACCGTTGATCACTACTGTCTGATCGATCATTCTGTTTCTTTTTCTGATTATTGCTTACCACTTACTGTCGCTGCCTCACAATGAGTCAGCTCTCTATGAGCTCGGTTATCAATAACCGATTACACCCTTTACACCCTGCTACACATTATCGTCTTCTGGTAGAGGTCGACACTGTGCCGTTACCGTTGCCGTTGCCGAAGCCGTTCCTGCTGTAGCCGTTGCCGTTGCTGCTGTAGCTGTCGCAGTCGCCGGAGCCAGTGCCAGAACCGGAGCCGGAGCCGTTGGTGCTGCCGTATCGACCGTTGTTGCCGAAGCCAAAGCCGAAGCCGAAGCCGTTACCGTATCCGGTGCTGTAACCGTATCCGAATCCGAAGCCGTTGCCGAAGCCGTAACCCAGGCCGTGGCCGCTACCTACTAGTTTTAAGCTGCTCATTTTTACCTTCCTGCTTCCTATTAACGTCTTCTGGTGGCTGTTGAGATTGTGCTGATGCCATGACCGAAGCCGTTGCCGAAGCTGTTGTCGGTACCGTTACCGTAGCCGCCGCCGTTTCCTCCACGGTAACCGGCGCCGTTGCCAGCGCCGCTGCCGTTGCAGTAGCCTTCGCCGTAGCCTCCGCCGCCGTCGCTGCCGTAGCTGCCGTAACCACTGCCACTACCGCTGCCGCTGGCACAGCCGTAGCTGTCACCGTAGCCACAGCCGCTACCACAGCCACTGTTCTGCCCGGAACTGCGGCCTCCGCCGTAACGGAGGCCGCCACCTACTAGTTTTACACTGCTCATTTTTACCTCTCTGCTTCCTGCTACCGTCTTCTGGTAACTGTTGAGACTGTGCCGTTGCCATAGCCGTAGCCGTCGCCGTAACTGTGGCCGCCTCGCTCGTTGCCGTCGCCATAACCGTCGCCGTCGCCGTTACTGTAGCCGCTGCCGTAGCCGTTGCTGAAGCTGCGGCCGCTAATGTAACCATTGCCGGTACCGCGGTTGCAGCTGTTGCCGAAGCCGAAGCCGTGGCCGTTACCGTTGACGAAGCTGTAACCGGCGCCGTAACCTTGTCCGCTACCGTAACGAATACCGCCACCTACTGGTTTTACACTACTCATTTTTACCTTCCTGCTTTCTGCTACCGTCTTCTGGTAGTCGTTGAGATGGTGGTGTCGCCGTAACCGCCGCCGTCGCCGTTGCTGTAGCCGTTGTAACCGTTCCCGAAGCCAGAGCCGGGGCCTGAGCCGGAGCCGTATTGGTTGCCATAGCTGTAACCGTTGCCGTAACCGGAACAGCTGCCGGTACCGTAGCCGCTACCGTAGTCGCAGCCGTTGCTGTTGCCGTGGCCGTTGCCATAGCCGTAGCCATTGCCATTGCCGTTGCCGTAACTTGGATCGTAGCCTAAGCTGTAGCCTACTAGTTTTAAGCTGCGCATTTTACCTTCCTGCTTCCTGTTACCGTCGTCTGGTAGATGTCGACACTGTGCTGCTGCCGTTGCCGAAACCGTTGCCGTCGCCGTAACCGGAACAGCTGCCGTTGCCGCAACCGCTGGCGTAGACGTTGGCGTAGGCGCTGGCGTAGCCGTATCCGTTGCCATAGCCGTAGACGTTGCCATAGCCGTATCCGTTGCCATAGCCGGAGCCGTTGCCGCACTGGTTGCCGTAGCCGTCGATGTGGTTGCTACCGACTGGTTTGAAGCTGCTGGGTTCCTCCACTTATCGCTCCCTTCTCTTTTTGTCCGCCACCTGCTGCAGCCGGCTCGCAATGAGCCGGCTGCACAGAGTGGACCTTGCTGCTTATGAGCAACTAATCGAGAGCTCTTCGCTCCCTCATCTCAATCGCGTCGAACTCTCGCTGGTAGTGACACGCAATTGTCGTTTCCGCCAACAGCGTAACCGGTCCATGTGTTGGGTGCAGCACCACGCGATCTTTTGTCAGCACCAACATTGGACCCTCCAACGACTCGCTGGACCAGTTAGGTGGATACCACTTTGTGACACCCTCCAACGAGTCAAGACAGTGCTTGGCTCCTTCAGTGTTACCCGGCACAAGCTGACACGAGTCGTCAGTGGCCCGGATAAAGTGCGCAGGCACTGTATCCACAATAACTAAATACAAATCACCCTGCCTGATGGCGTCGCCAGCGACGCAACCCCTTGTAAAGCTCTCGGGCCTCCCCGGCTGAACAAGTGGGTCCACACCTGCCCTCACACGACACATAGTACTCTCGATTTCCTGAATCACTGTTGTCATGATGCGACCTCTTTCATGTAGCTGCTATCAGATTGAACTTTTTGTCGCCAGCAAGCCACAGCTGAGCCTGCTCGCACGTCATGATGGTAGATGGGACACCCATCGTAACCATCTTACCAGTCACACAGCCAGCAACAAGCCTCTGTGAATTGTCTGCCAATCGGTACAACGCTTCTGGTGTGTTGCTGATCTGATTGATCATGCTGTGCACACACACCGCACCAGACTCTTCAATATACCTGGCCCACCCAAACCGGGTGATTCGGATAGATCGGATGTCTTGATTCGTCTCCTCGTTGATCTGCGCAACCGTTTGTGTCTCCGGTCGCATAACAATCTGCTCATCCACTAGTATGCCGTGAAGCGACCAGACCCCAAAACCATCACGGTACCGACACGCCATCCCTGTCTCGTTGTGCAGTCGCCCCGCTTCATCTCGGTGCAGCTCACTGTGCCGGTGCTGAAAAATGCACACACCCTTATACGGTGCCCACCAGCCACAGTTCTTGGCCAGCTCAAGCAGTCCGGAAAGTTTATCTGTAGCCTCCGTTAACCCGCAATGCTCGCGGAAAAATGCGTAATAAGATAACCACCCTACGTCGTGCGATCCAAAAACTTGATCGCTGACCTTATTCAGGAGCTGCTCTCGTAACTGCTCCGGGGTCTGCTCCTGGGTCTGCTTCCGGGCCTGCCCCCGGACCTGATCCATGATCGCCGTGTTGACCTGATCAGAGACCTTATTCGAGACCTGATCCACGACCTGCTCCATGGCCGGCTCGCCGACCTGATCTCGGACCTGCCCCCAGATCGGACTCCGGAGCTGATCCCAGACCTGAGTCCTGACCGGATCCTTGAGCTGCTCTCGGACCTGCTCGCTGATTTTCTCCCGGATCGTCGCGTTGATACTCTCCCAGGCCTTATCCCAGGTCTGAGCCCAGACCTGATTTCTGACCTGCCCCGAGGTCTGCTCTTGGATCTGCCCGCCGACCAGATCCCTGACATCCGCATCGACCTGATGCCGGACCTGCTCCATGACCTGATCCCAGATCGAATTCCGGACCCGGGCTGAGACCTCCGCACGAACCTCATCACTGACCTGATCACTGACCCTATCACTGACCTGATCACTGACCTGACCACCGACCTGTTCCCGAGCCTGATTTTGGATCTGCGCCAATACCGGCATACCTACCTGCTCCAAGACCTGATCGTTGAGCTGATTCAAGACCTGCTCTCGTACCGTATCCGCTACAGTCTCCAAGACCTTAACCTGTACCCGATCCCAAGTCGAATCCTGATTCTGGCCCCCTGCCCGGGCCTGTGCACCTACAGTGTTCATGACCCGACCCCAGACCTGATCACCGACCTGCTCCATGGTCGTCTCGCTGACCAGCTCATGGACCTGACCCGAGACAGTATCCCGGACCTGCTCGCCGACCTGACCGCTGACGCGCATCCGGATCTGCTCCCAGACTTGCTCCCGAACCTGCCCGCTGACCTGCCCCAGGATCACCCTACGGACCGTCTCGCTGATCTGCTCATGGATCTGATCAATAACCTGACCCAAGACGTGATCCCGGATCATCCCACGGACAGGCTCGCTGAGCGGCTCCGAGACCTGATCACCGACCTCCTCAAGGGTCTGCTCGCTGGCCTGCTTCCAAGCCTGCTCCTGGATCTGCTCACCGACGCTCTCGCGTACCTGAGCCGAGACCGGACCACGGACCTTACCCCAGACATGCTCACCGACCTGCCCACTGATCAGCTCACTGATTTGTGCAGCGACCTGATTACTGACCTGGTTATTGGCCTCAGCCCAGACCTGCCCCCAGACACGAGTACCAACCTGCTCACCGACCGGCTCGGTGACCCCATACCTGACATGCGCATCGACCTGAATGCGGACCCCCGCACTGGCCTGATCCTGGGCCTGCTCGCCGACCTGTTCCCGGATTCGGTCCCGGATCTGCGACATAACCGGCTCGACCGGCTCGACGACATGATTCATGACCTGATCCAAGACTTCACTACTGAGCTCCTCGCAGAGCTTACCCCAGATCTGCCCCAAGACCTTAACCTGTACCTGATCGCTGACTTTCTCGCCTGGAGTATGCGCAATCGCCTCTTGGGCTACCTCCCAGGCCTGATCCTGGACCGGCCTCAAGAGCTGATCCCGAACCGCGAGCGTAGCATTGCCCGCCTCCCATATCTGCTCACTGATATCATCGCCGACCTGTTCCCGGATATGATCACGGATCTGAGTATCGATCCGACCCCAGATCTGATCTCGGACCTGCTCCCAGATCTGCTCCCGTAGCAGCTCCGAGACCTGCGAGTGGATCGCATCACCGACCGGCTCCAAGACCTGATCAGTGAGCTGATTCCGGACCTGATCCGAGACCTCCTCGTTGACCATATCCCGTACCGGCCACGTGACCTGCTCGCGGATCATATCACTGACCCCCCCGTTGACCATATCCCGTACCGACCACGTGACCCGATCGTTGATCATAGAACTGACCTGAGCACTGACCTGGTTGTCGAGCTGAGCCAAGACCTGCTCAGCGAGCTGATTCCTGATCTGCTTACCGACCTGCTCGGTGACCTGCTCGCTGACCTGAGCATCGACACGATCACCGACCTGAGCAGTGAGAGAATCCCGGACCGTCTGCCAGATCTGATACACGATCCTATCGCCGACCTGTCCCTTGACATGATCCCGTACCTTCGCACCGACCTGATCACTGACCTGCGCCCAGGCCTTCGCCAAGATTTTATTCCTGAGCTGGTGCTGGAGCCGCTCCATACCTTGATCCGAGGCAATAGACTGCAGTGCTACCGCCCCCATAGCCGCCGCTATGGGCGAATCGAAAAGAAGAAACAATTTGGGCGGCTCCAGCCCAGCTGCTACGTAGCACTCGATTGCAGCCGCTTTGGCCTTCTCGAAATCGCACGGCTCACATGATAGCCCTATCTCCAACCATTTCTCTGTGTGCAGCGGGAGCTGCGCGATCTGTTCTTGTGTGAGTTTTTCTAACTTCACCTGCTTCATCTGTTTACTGCTTTCTGTTTAATGAGGTTTAGTGCTGCAATACTAACTCGCAGCACACTATCTTCTGAACACGACTCCTTTGGAATCATCCTGTATGGTCACACTGAACCACACACGGCTATTATTGTACAGATCCTGATTCGTATTCCTGACGCACGTGACGGCGTGACCCTCGTCAGCTGCCCGCACATAATTCACAGAAGACCACTCTCTGTCCTGTGCTAGCACTCTGTACAGCCGAAGAGATACCGCAGTTGTCGACGACCTGGCTGCCAGTGTTATCTGCATACTCTGCCTCCTATACTGTTTACTGTTTACTGTGATGCGTTGGCGTCACCTGCCGACACTTGCAGTCATTGCTGCTATTGCAGCCGGTCCAACCTTCTCAATCAGCTTCCGCTGCTGCTCTGGTGTCAGGTGTTTCCAGCCGCCTTGAACAGCAGCTGCTGCCATATCCTTAGCATCCTGCTCGTTTTCTGGCCTCATAGTAGAGTACATTTGCTGTATCGGCCCAGCGTACGCAGCTGGATCGTTGTACTCCATATGACCACCCAGATAGTTTTTACCCGCCTGCTGCACACCTGACACAGCTGCAGCAGCCGGGCTTCTGTAATGCATTAGGGAATCCAACATACCGCGACCCACAGCAGGTTTAGAGAGTTGATATTTCATCGCATCATTCAACGCCAAGCCGTACAACTCATCTCTGTATTTAGATGCGGTTACAGCAGCCTCGTCACCCCCATGACCGAAAATATTTCGTTTCAGTCTCCCGAGGGTTGCATCCTGCAACGTGTACTGCTTGACCTTCTGCCCCTGCTCACTCAGCCTCCTTCTCTGATTAGGTGTCAGCCCAGCCTGCACACCATAATCGCTGGTCGTGTTGTAGATCGAATCGTTCACAGCCTGATTCGCATCACTGAGGCCCCGAGCTCCCGAATACACCAAGCCGGCAGCCGCGGCCTGATTCAGCCTACGCATACCCGGCACACCGTCAGCGGACAGCAGTTTTGCTGTGTTCATGACTGGCCTCTGGCGAAATCTCTCACCTGCAGGCACGTTAGCGACAGTGTTGAGGGCTCTACCAGCACGACTCGGCAAAGGTTTGCCTATGTTCGCTTCTACCAACGCTGGTGCCGGTCTCGATCTGGGTGCCGCGACAGCCTTCACAGCAGGTGTCACAGCTGCTACAGCTCTGGTCGCCAACGACTTGGCTGGTGGCGGCGGTACCTTGGTCGCCATTGATGTGGTGATTGATTTCTGCTGCGCCGGTGTAGGCACACGCATCTGCCTGACCGGCGACTGTATCGGTGCAGCTCCAGGTCCTGCCACAGGCCTGCCCATTGTTTTGGAGGCTGTACGGGACAGGACTTTGGAAAGACCCTTCATGTTGATGGCCTGCTTCTGTAGCTGGCTATCCGGATGCGTCAACACATATAGACAGTGGACTGCCCGCAGATCCGTGAGGTTGTTGAACATGTTTTCTCCTGTGCTTGTTTGTCCGGCTGCACGCGATGCCCTGCTTCGAACCCGCAAGGCTGGGATTGTTATTGTGGATCCTGGACTGTGCTGCCGTGCTATGAACCCGCCTGGCTGGGATTGCTGTGAGAGCGTATATGTGAGGAATTGTGCACTGTGACAACCCTGTTCATGCCTTGCTTCGAACCCGCAGAGCTGGGATTGTTGTGAGAGAGTATATGTGAGGACTTGTGCAGTTGCCGTGCTATGAACCCGCCTGGCTGGGATTGCTGTGAGAGCGTATACGTGAGAGAGTATATGTGAGGAGCTGTATACTTTGGCCCCCTGTTATCCTGCTACGAACCCGCAAGGCTGGGATTGTTGTCAAAATGTGCTGTGAGAGAGTATATGTGAGAGCGTATATGTGAGAGCTCACAGCTGCGGCGCCACGGGCCAGTCGTCGATGCTGGCCCCGACTGTGCCGCCAGCTGCACCACCAGCCAGCCCGCCAACACCAGCTGCCAATCCGCCAGCTGCACCCAACGCCCCACCACCCAGAGAACCACGAAGTGCAGCCATCATCCGGCTCCGCTTCTTGCCCTCCTCATCTACACCCGGATCGCTAAACATGCCGTGCAGCCCGCCAATTGTGGCACCGGCAGCCCCGCCAGCCCCAGTTAAACCACCAACCCCAACACCAACTAACCCGCCCATCGCACCACCCGCCAGAGTGTGGCGAATCCGTCGATGAATACCTGCGTATGGCGACACATCAGTCGGTTGTCTGAATGCCGCCTTTATCGCCGGTACACCCTCTAACTTCGGAGCAGATGGTGCCTTCGGAGGTTTCGGTGTTTTGTAGCGGCCGCCTGTCATCTGACCTAAAAAGCTGTGAATAGCGGGATCCACCTCGCCGTAAAAATCTGTTACAGCATGAGACTCGTCACGCTCATACCCCTGCCCACCCTCATCAAAATGATCCATTAACGTCGCGTAACCCTCCCCAATCGGAATACGTGCACCTTGTCGCAAACCCATCCACCGACGAGGACCTCTCGCAGATATCTCATAAGAATCGCCAGCCTCCACCTGTGCATCCTTGTTCTTTTCCAGAAACTGCTCAAGTATGTCGTCACGGAAGTTTGTGCTTCCACCAGCGTACGACTGATAACCCTGCGATGACATATCTGTCGCGATAGCTTGGCGAAACCTGGCCACGTTCTTCGCTATCGCAAGTAGTTGCTTGCGCTGCTCAGGTGGTAGGTTTGCCGAGACAATATGAGCCGCATACATGCCTGCAGTCTTCCTCTGCCCTGCTACGAACCCGCGGAGCTGGGATGAATCTTTACTAAAAACATTGATTTTCCCAGAAGAAGTTGCCTGCATACCCTTCTCCGCAAGCCTTGCCCTGCCAATCTTAAATCCTTTCGCTACACCTGCTGCGTGGTTGCCATCCACAGTCCCAGCCGGCCCCAACGCTCCGTGTGTCTCTATGGGATTTCCTGCTGGACTTCCTGGCAACCCTGGAAACGCTGGAGCCTTTCCTCGCTGCGTCGAAAGCCCTGTTTGCGGTATTCCACTCCCCATCACATGTCGTGCCCCGGGCTGCTGTCTTGGTGCTGTGTTACCCGGTGCAACCATTGGCGAAACAAGTGCACTTTTTCTCCACGCCCTGATCGCTGCAAGTGCATCCGACATAATAAATCCTTTGTTTCCGCTGGTTTGACTTGATTGGTAGCAAGGGGTGGAGTTCAGGGTTATAGTCTGCCACACAGAGGCGAAGAACACAAGACCGCAGAGGCATATCCGTGCCAGCAACGCAAAACACAGGGAGTACAACAGATGTCAGAAGCTGCAGAATCCTTCCCCACTCACACACACCGGTTAATTGACAGTATGAAGGCCCCATACAGGCTGATGACCGAAGGGGAGGTCATCTTTCCCAGCTGTTACGTTGGTAATACCAGCACAGGTACGTGGGAGCTCACTACTGCGGCTTTCTGGCACTCTGAGGCTGTTCCTACAGCATTCCAGCTATTCTGTGCTCCGTCGTCTCCTGAGGACTACAAGATCGTCTACGGGGATCAGGTTATCTCTGAGGATGCTGTGTACTGGCATCAGGGGCACTGGATCCCTGTTCCTGTCTGCTGGTACGGTCTTGGCGTCTCCAAGTACTGGCACAGCGACCCTGGCAGCATAAAGCAGACTGTCAAAGGAAACTCTGCTGTCTATTCAATGTACCGTCAGAGTGCGATGGTAGCACACCCTGTTCGATCGACGTGGCGGACGTTATCCGCACCTCCGGGACACAGACATCTACAGATCGGTGAGGTCGTCAGACAGAAAGACCTGCGTACGAGTGCTGTAGACAACAATAAATGGGCTGACGTGAACGCACCAGTGATCGGAACTACCATCACAGGGGTCACCATAGAGAGCGCTCGCTTTATTCGCCCTATCCCTGTGCATTGGGTCAATTGGTACGTGAACACCAGACCGGGCTTCGGGGCTAATGCGAACGCTGGGACATCCCTGAGCACTGCTCTGGGTAACATTATCGCTGTTCGCAAGAAAATGCAGGAAATTCAGCATAACACAGGACAACCATGCTATGGGATTATCTGGGATACGTTCGGTACAGCGTTGCAGGTCTTCGACAAACCAGTCAACACTCAGGACATGTCGCCCACCATCGCAACAATCGGGGATTCTGCTGTCCCTGAGTCTATCCGATGGAACATGGAGTACTCCGTCTACCTCGGAGAGCCAATAACCCATAACGGGCTGCTGTCACTAGCCGAGAAGGATATGCCGGCCAGACACAGAATACTAAGCGCTGGCGAAGTCAGTCAGGATGGGGACCTCATCTTCACACTGGCTCCCGGGAAGCGATTACCGTTTATCTGGCAGCCTGTGGCACCAAAGTTGTGGTATCAGCCCGGATTACGCCAATACATCTTCTGCCGGCACTCAGATGCTGTCTGCAACATGGATGCCCCGGAAGTACGGTTAACCTTCCTCACCGAACGGGTGGCCAGTCTGGAGCAGGGGCAGCAGGACCTCAGAGGCCAAATCCACTCCCTGCTCCAGCGATTAGCCATCCTGACACCAAAGGCCAGCTAAACAGCGCTATACCGGTGACTCGTAGAGCGGACGAGTCATCAGTGAGCCAGTTTCGTTATGCATAACGGGCGAGTTCGTTACAACCAGCGTGTTCAGCTTATTCACCAGGAACAGGTCGCAAGGCCAACCTTGCCTCAAGTCTGTATCAGCCCAGATCTTGCGACCTGACTCATTAACAGCGTACATCAAACAACCCTCGTGCCACTTGAGCGCAGGAGGAGTAGTCAGACCCATGGAAACCTTCCAGAGCGGCTCCAGGAACCTGACCTGCGCTTCTTCTGTGAGCGGCTTGGTCTGCAACGCACTGAACTGCATGCCAGGCAGCGACACGATCGGCCGATTAGGCGACAGATTCCTGCCATGGAAGCTGATTGCCTGAACATCAGGGTACACCTCAAAAATATCCTGACACACATCCATGGCCCTACGCAAGTAAGCCTTAGTCAGCGACCCGAGCTTCACGTCGTCCTCAAAGACCAGCGTAATGGCCGCGTTTGAGCGTTTGTGGATCTGGGTGTGCCCGTACATCGCTCTGTACTGCCTAACCGCGTAATCCCGCTGAGATGGCCGCCAGGACCGGTCTACCGAGTATTCGGCATGGTCAAACGGTAAATCACTGTCCTCATTCACATACATCGTGTGTGTAACGCCTGCTCGCTGCAGGAGTTGCGTCGTCGTGCACACCTTTCTCGGGTGGCAAAGCACAAATACCTCAAGATCGCTCATATCGCCCTTCTCCCCATTTACAGATACGAGGCCCCTGCACAGGCACTGGAACACTACTTATCAGCCACAGCAGCCATTGCTGCAGCCAGCACACGTCTCCAACATGTCATACTTATCCCATGGAACTCAGTATTGATTGCACCCCGCTCTGCAGCCTCCTCCTCGCCTCGCCGCCACCGCAGCATCGCATATTGGATGACCTGCACAGTTTCAAGCTCCGTATAGCCGCACAGCTTGAGCTCCTCCAGACCTGCTCGGATATCCAGCTGGTCAACATTATGACCCGGTACCAAACCATGTCGCATCAAGAACACCCAGTTCTGTATATTTGTCTGCAGAAATGAAGCCGCTACAGAGGCGTGACCAAACAAAAAAAGAGCGAGGGGATTAACCCCCGCTCTCTCGCTCAACTCGCCCCCAGAACAACGCAGGCTGCGTTGTAAGCTGGGCTAACCTGCAAAATTGTCGTCGTAGTCTTCTTCGTCGTCATCATCGTCGTCATCATCGTCGTCATCGTCATCGTCATCATCATCATCGTCGTCATCGTCGTCATCGGCATCATCGTCGGCATCTTCGGCGAAGTCGTCATTAACGAAACCATTGACCTTTGCTGCATCCTCCTCTGCGGGGGCCACCAGCAAATCACTGTCCGCACCACTGTAGAGCGGCTCATCATGTTCCGGCATATCATCTACCATAAATTCAACATCCTTCATGTTAACGAGGCCCCACCGAGACGGTAGGGTGTAAGGTTTACAGATACGAGGACCACTCACAGGCACTGACGCAACGGTATCACTGCAACTTGCAGGCAGCAATAGAAAACAGCTAGCCAACGCGGCAGCCCCAAGAAACTCGTCAAATGTATCCGTCACAAATGATGGGCGTATCATGTCGCAGCCTCTCCAGAAATTCAACCCTCGCAAAATGGTCGTACGGAATATCTACCGAAACCGACCGACGAGTGGCTGTAACCGGTTACAACCACAAAATCGTCGAAGATTCAAACACAGAGTAAGCCTCACAACACAGTTACTCGACCTTCTTGCTCCTTGGCGTGTAGCTGGGGTTATCAAACTGGTACAGCTGGGCGCCGCATCGCTGACACTTGTCCGCCCTGTACCAGTGCACAGCCTGACAACTGCGGACCCGGCACTTCCAGTAATGCTGGTACCAGCCAGGTATCACGACCCGCCTGGCTGTCATAGCTTTGGTATCGCGCTGGTGTCTTCGACAAAATCAAAATAGAACCGTGGTCTGTGCTGGAAGCACAGAGATCCAACAGCACCATCAGATTTACGCGTCACCACACAGTACGGGGCTATAAACGACCTAACCTCGAAATCCTCAGTCAGCTGGGCGGTGTCCCATGCTTGCCCGAACAACGCCTCGAGCTCCTCCCGTGTGCGGGGATTCGCATTAATCTCCTCCAGCTGCTTCATTCGCAGCGCCTCCACTTCTCGTGGATCGGGTTTAGCTTTTGCCATTGTGGTCTTCTCCTTCAGGATAGGTTTGTAAAGTGCCTGATCTAGTAAAGCGATTCCCGTTGCGTGCACCGTCACAGGTGCCGTCGAATAGACCCCACCAGACGGAATATCGCTGATAGCTGCCTCGACACAGCCCGTAGCTACCTTCACATTACGCCAACCGCTGGCACTGCGCAGTAGGGTCAAATACGTCAACATGCCGCTGGTGCGGATGTTCTCGCCATAAAACATAGGTTGCTGCATGGGCCACAGCACCACAGCCGACCGCCCTGGCGATAGCCTTGGTATTTCGCACCATGTGAGCACATTGGAATCCAGCCAGTGGTTGTACTGCTGGAGCTCCTTATTCAAGATCTTATTTGCCCACACTTTACCGCGACGCATAGCCTCACTAATGGATACGTCATCCTCAGGGAAAGCATCGGCCAACCTGTTCGCAACATCTCGCCACGTTACAAAGAAGTACCCATCAATAGCCTCATCAACTACAGTGGGTGTTATTACTACAGGCTGCATGCGGCCGTCCTTGTATTTCACAAACACCACCGCAGCTGTGAGGCTCTGCAATAAATGGATCTTCTGCCGCAGGTTAGTCATACATGCGTAACGTGTACGCATCGTCGACCGCTCTCCATAGATTTGGGTAGTTACACCCTTTGTGTTGACCTGCCATCTCCTCAGCATGTATTCGAGTATCTTCGGCACACTGCCGTCATCCCCAGTGTGTGCCGATAGCATAGACCCGCTCAGCAGTGCCTGATCCAATAACTCGTGTGCGACCGACGACAGGCTTCCACCCAGCGGAGATGAGCCGTACATGGTAACTGTAGGCTTAAACATGTTACGCCTAACGCCCGTTTGCCAGCTGTCGGTATAAAACAAGCTATAAAAACGCTCAGCGTCAGGTGTTCTTCTCCCCGCTTCTACACAAACAAACTTTGTATACCGGTAGTCACCGCCATCACCATCAACCACATTACGGTCGTGTACGCTCACACCCTCTGAAGCTGCAAACACAAGTTCCCTGTGCCTGCTGTTATCGAAACGAGGGTTACACTGCCTGCTCGGCGATAACTTATCACCCGGGTCGCACCGCACCGGTATCAACAAACGCTCAGCTGTCGCCTGCATTGTAACTTGCATAAACTTCTCCCATTTTTACTGTCGCGATGTCTGGCCTTAATCTCACCGTTGTTGACGGATGCATAATTTTGATAACACGATCCAGACAACAAAGTAGGCCGTTCCTCCTTATGTCGCTGCCATAAAACAGCGGTGTACCGAGCACCTTGTCTTCACCGTCGACTTGCGTAAACCACGTGTAGACATCCGACGCCAGATACGCGTTGTACTCATCAATATCTCTCCGAAGTACTCGAACTGCCCAGTCTTTAACAGTATCTACAGCCACCTCCTTGGGCGTCGCAAGCAACTGCGAGCCCAGCAACGGTATCCTAAACGCGTGCGCCCGCATGAAGAACACGCCAGAGATATCCCGTGGCTGTGTGAAATGCGACAGTTCGTGGTATTCTGTGAGTTTTCTACCATCGTATCTCACAAAGATGCAAGCACCGCACAGGTTCTTTACCCACTCACACAGCTTGTAGAAAGGCACACTGCTGACAGCATCAGCATCCGCTTTACCGCCAAGCCTATCCTGCGTAGTGACAAAAGCGTTGCGGGCCTCTCTTGCTACCACATCCCGCAGCCAGTCCAACTCAGACAAAATGTCCATGTAACCACGACCCCCCCACGGCCCAAGGTTGTACGGCTCCATCTCGTCGGCAATAAAGCGAGTATTCCTGACCGACGGCTCGTTTAGCAGCTCTGATAACATCCTAAACAGCATAGACCGCTTAGCACCTGCCTCACGTAATCGTACACAGTTGACTGAGGATATACTGATCCACCCAGCCGAAGGGAATAACCAGGTCTGGCTGTCACTCGGCAGCAACCTGCCGTATTTCGCCCCAAACAACACGCAGCCAGTAGAAGTAGGGTCTCGCATAAAAGCTTCTGCTGTTGCCTCCTCATCTACGTTATTCGATTTGAAGTTTCTGTATACCAGCGGCCTGATATTGGCTCTGGGGTTGTGCATTCTGGCTGCGCTACCCAGCGGCCCCATCTCGCCGACAAAATTCAACTTAACAATTCCTACCGTCAGTGGCTTGGCCGGGAGGCTAATAAATCGCATGCGTCTGCCCCTGTAATGAATTTGAACCTGTAATCTGGCCTGGTGATTGCAAGTATCTGCAGTGTGCCATTCGTTCGGTGGTCTGCACCGTATCGGTGGCCATACCCGAATAACTTGTATGGCTCCCTTGAGGTACCGTCGGGTAGTACAATGGTTGCGTACAATTCGTTACTGAACCAGCTATTGAACATTCGGATCTCTGCGGTCACCGCCTCATCCGCCCACCTAAACACCCGATTCAGTGTTTTACCCTCCAACGAGCCGCGGTCTCGGTGGTACTGCTGACTTATACAGGCAGCAGCGGATCCACATGACACCACGAAAATTGCAGAGACATCTCGCTCTACCAATTTGCGACGCTTGTTTATCCGTATCCAGTCTACCTTGTGGAATACACCGTTACGCAACCGCACAGGCACTACAACTACAGACATCATAGTCAGCCATGCAAGCAGTTGCTGAAACGACGCAGGTGTTTTTCTGGTATCGCTATACTCCTGCCGCTGTGACTCGACCCTTCGGTAGTACTTGTCTTCAAACATGAAAAGGTTACGTAACAACTGAGACCCAATGCGTCCAACATCTTCAGGAACCAGGTAGTCGTGGGACTCTAATGCGGTGCTTATTACACTGTCTAAATTTTGTGACTTACTGAGTCTATGGTCTACGTTGTAACACGTTACATGTTCCCCGTTGTATTTACTAAACACCATGACCCCACACACCAACGATTCGACCTCCTCCGTGATTCGGCTGTACCTGCCGACACCTACAGGATCTCCTTTGCAGTCGGCAGACCACCCTTTGCGTAAAGGGTCACTCTTAACTTGCGTAGCGTACGTTACAGGCTTGACGCTGCCCGTTATCTGCACATCACACCCCCTCTCTACGTGTAAAAGAGCACAACCTTAGAACACAAATAGCCCACACTCATACGAGTGTGGGCTACAAATTCTTTTCTTTAGCTATCAGCTGATCCCTACTACGACCATAGCTCGTCGGTCACAGGCCGGTCAGTCGCCTCATTAGAGATCAGCTTCCTTAACTGCTGCCAACCATGCTCGAAATTACCTGACGCTGCCGCCGCTGCTTTGTAGCCTTCTAGCGTAGTACAATCTACATTGATGCACTTGGCGGCATGCTCCAGCGCACTTGCGTGCTTAGGTGTATCGGCAACAAGTCTGTCATACAGATCCAGATCTTTCGCTGGCGCCCTGCTACCGTTATGTGTCAAATACGACACACGAGCGCACCTCGCAGCGGCCACCTTCGGTAAGTCGATATAGTCTATGGCCCAGTCCTCGACCTTGTCTATGAACGGTAGATGCCAGTCACCAATATGGAGTTGCGAGACCTTCCCCGCTGCCTGATTAGCAGACATACATTCGCGAATAAGCCCAGCCAGTATCTGGATATGCGGCTCTGCTTTCTCGTGGCAGCGTAATGCGAACAGGTTCGCAAATGAGCTGGTGGTTCCTGAGAGGACAACAGTGATCCACATCCATGGCTCCAGCAGCCTGTTAGGGATCTGTTTGTGTAGGCCGAGCTTCAGCATCGCCCACGCAACAGCGATCACGAAAAGTCGCAGAGTGAGCCACAGCCGTCTGCAAACCCAGATTCTCAGTGCAGAAACTTGGGAGTAGGCCTGCATACCTTGCTGAGCCGCCCCCCAATAAACCGGTACAACCGGATCCCTATAAACGTCACGAAGCATCTGCCGCACAGGGATGGCTCGGGACGATGCGGAGTTACGTGAGTTTCTGCGGTGAGTCAACAGCTCGCTGTGGATGAACCGATTATACCTGATCTCAAGTGTTGTTAGACGGCTTCCGTTTGGGTGCCGACTGTCGGCCAGTACTCGACACCTTATTCCTGACGCTTCGTCGTTTCGCTGTGTCGCCGAACTGTTTATCTGTGTCATGCTTCTCATGCTTCTGCTTCTGCTTTGCTTTCTCTACCTCGATGACATTGAACGTAGACCGTACACCGTAAAACTCCTGCAACAATATCTGCGTGTAGTGAATCACCTTCTTGAGATCTGTGATACCACCCTCTACGCCGCCTTTCTTTCCGTGCCTCGTGATGTACTTGACAACCTCGAACTCGATACCTCCTAGGTTGTTTGCCAACGAGTACGTCACAGGCTCAATACCACAGCCTTTGTAGTGGCTACCACCCTGCTGGATCTCCAGCACACCCTGCTGACGCGACGCCTCTGCGATTTCCCGTTTCACACGACTAACACGACACACTGAAGCTGAATTAGGCATATCTGCGAACCTGTTGATGTCCTGCTGTGAGCCAGCAGGGTTGTGAGTGTTATGAGTGAGAGGACCCTCGGAAACCGAGGGTCCTCTACTGAGCGCAGGGCCACAGATCTTCGCTGACTAGACGGTTTATCAGCTAAACCTGCGACCCGCGAATTCGCACAAAGACCTACTATTCCCCATACGGGCCAGTCGGTCCTGTCGCCCCGTCTGGACTGCTTGGCGCCACAGGCTCAACCACAGTAGGCTCAACCACAGTAGGCTCAACCACAGTAGGCTCAACCACAGTAGGCTCAACCACAACAGGCTCAACCGCCTCTGGTGCTGCTGGTAGCGTGGCAAACAGCGGACTTGCTGTCTCGCTGAATGACTTGACCGTGCCTACACCATCCGGACCCAACGGCGCAACATCGTCGATCGCCACAAACTCCGTAATGCTCGGGTTTGAGCTGTTACCTGCGTCGTCGATGTAGCTCAAGGTTATTGTGTACACCGTGTCTTGCAACACGGAGAATTGCACAACCTGGTCTGCCAGGGCTGGCACCTTAACAACGAGTGGCTCAGCGTTAGCCTGACTGATAGTCACCTGCTGGATAACCACATCCGAGTCCGTCAGACGTGGGTCAGCCAGCGTCAGTTGCTTATTGATGTAGGACATAAACTCGCTCTCCGAAATAACGTCAATCTCTGGTATGTTTGGCGGTACCACAAGGTGCCGCCACACTAGTTTCCGCAAATTTTCTTGCGACGTCCTCAAACCTTCTGACTGCGTCAGCAATGACGCAGCCGCTCTGAACGTGAACTGCCGCAGCTCTCGCAACGTGTCCATTTGCACCAGCACCAGTTGCTGCAGCTCAGCCACCTTTAACAGAACTGCCGCAATATCCGGTGCTGGTGCCACTGGCTTTGATGTTCCGAATAATCTGCCAAATATACTGCGACCCATCATGGTTGGCAACTCCACTGACCAGTTAAAAAAAACAGCAAAAACAAAATGGCCGGTACTACGGTGTCTCACCGTGGACGTCCACCGCTTTTGCTCGCCTCTCGAGCATGGTGCTCTCACCACCTTCGTTACCCCTGCCGGTATTAACGCTAGCAGACAACCTGTCTGTAAGCGCACTGATTGCAACAGGTTCGACCTCGCGATCGAACTGGATTGTCACCATAAAATAGTCGGTGTTGTGGTCCCTCGTCAGCACGATCCCTGAAATTGCTGGTGAGATGCTGGCCGTGGAAACCGCGTCATCCACAAGATCAGCAATTCCTCGCATCAACTTCCCGAGTACGCCAGCAGCAGCTGCTGCGACACCAACCTCTCGCAGGGCAGCCTCAGTCGACTCGCCCTGCTCTATCTGCACCTTCGTAGATACTTCGTCTTTTGTTGTTGTGACCATCTGGCCTCCTGTTAGCTATTGTCTGTGGTTTACTCTTCTTGACCAATTTTAGCGATAGCCGCAGCCACCGCTGTGTACACCAGCACATCGTCGGCGCGTAATGCCAGCATGCTTGACTCGTACTCTGTGTCCTCTAACTCCAGCATCCCCTGCACAATCTCTTGTGCTATCTCCTCCACCTGCTGCTCGGTCCGCAGCTGCTCCGGCATCGCTACCTCCAGAGGTCGGATATTAAACGCTTTCACCAGATTCTGCGACACATCCCCAAACTGGCCTCTCAACCGTTGGCGGTAACTAGACTGGTCGTCTTGACTCATAGCTCTACTCCAGCTTCAAATCTCTTAACCTTGTCCGCCATGGCGTATGGCGGAGACACATTCAACCCTATCCTAACAACACGCTGATTTAAGCTCCACCGTTTACCTGGTCGGACCAGCGACGTCACGCCAATGTGCTGGCAGATTCCTGGGTTTATCACACCTACCCACAGCCCTGCGGCTGCGGCCGAATTCCGCAACAGGTCGTCAAATCGCTTCGTTACGTTTGGTGGCTGCTTCAAAAAATTCGCCTGCTCGTACACCCGCCTGCTCACATACAGACACTGCGCGGTAATACCCGACGACACAGCTCCCTGCGTGTGACCCTTGTGAAAACTTTTACCGAGCTTCACACCAGCCAACACACCGAGAGGGTTGCTGTTACCCCAGCTGTTCACTATTTGCAAAAGTTGAGTATACCACTCCACCTTTAATAGAATGTCATCCTGCAGCAGGATTACCCCCTCCGCCTCGGTTGTCTCAAACAACCTTCGCAATACATGACAAGAGGCTTTCACTACACCCATGGGTTGCTTACTTACACTAACAGATACCCTATCTGCCAACGGTGTCAGCTTCCTGTTACCTGCTGGCAACACAGAGAAGCCGTAACCGCTCCACTTGCTGATCTTGGGCCAGTCATACTTAACCTCTAAAAGTGGGCCTCTGCCGTAGTAAGCCTTCGCCGATGCATCTGTGCTGCAATCATCATGCACCATTACCCTCACGTCTGCCGGTAACTGCGTAGCACTCAGCGACCGTAACGTGATGTCGAGATACCCTGCTCTATTTCTAGTCAGTACACAAATTGGTGGTTGCATTATTTGCGGACCTATGCCCTACATTGCTGCTGGTGCTGGTGCTTGCTGCTGTTGCTGCATCAGCATATCGCCACCCTGGAGCCTCGCCTGATTTCGCATCTCATCCAGTTGCGATTTAACCAAGTCTGCCATGACGGGGTTCTCTTTCCTCAGCTGGATCAGATAACTCTTCCTCTGACTCTCAGGCATTGTCATCGCCTGCTGAGCCAGTGTAGTAGCCTGAGATACCATCTCTTCTACTGTAGTGGGCTGGTTCGGTGTCGGTAGCTGCTGGGCAGCGAATTGCTGAGATGCCCCTCCTGGGGCGGCGCCCGCCGGCGCGGCTCCGCCAGCAGCAGGTGCAGCTGGCGCTCCGCCGCCAGGCATTGCTCCAGGCATTCCCTGCATCATTGGCATCTGCCCAGGCATCCCCGGCATAGGTGGCGGAGGGGCGCCACCGGCTGGTGGGCCCTGTACCGCAGTTGCCTCCATTGATGCAGCCTGATCCATCTCCTTCTGCTGCTTTTCCGTCTCCTCTGCAACTGTTCGCTCTTCCTCCAGCTTCAGGCGTTCTTCTTCTGCGAAGTCTGCACCGACAGAGGCCATACCCGTTGTGCGGCTCATCTGGCCGCCCATCATCAGTTGAAGTTTCGCCATCTGTCGATTCAGGTCATCCGCATGGGTAACCTTGGTCAGTCGAGCAGTAACCGGCTGCCAGTTAAAGATCTCACCAACTCTCTGCACTATATGAGCGAGCTGCTTATTCAGTGCGTTTACCAGACTGGACCAGTATGCCTCGAACAGCCGCAGCGCCGCGGGTGCTGCCTGCATGCTCATCGAACCTTTGTACATTTCTACCGGGATACCAATGGCTGTCAGCAGCGTATCCATACCGAGCTCTAGTAGCTCCTTCGGAGCCAGTTGCGTAGCATCCCCACCCAGCGCGTGATACTCGATCGGCGAGGGTAGGACATTCCACTCTGTTGGGTTAGCCCTGCGCCGCTTGATCATGGACCGGACACGGGAGCTAAAGTCGCCCATGTTCAGCATTATTACAGGGTCGTTAAGGTCTCCCCCATCCCCACCGCTGCCTTTACGCGGGGCAGGTGTGATCACTCGAAACGGGATAATGTAATCTAACGCCAGAGCTTCATTGTAGGCGTGCAGCAGCTGGACGTACCAAGCCTGCCTGAAGTTAGCCAGAACTCTACTTATTCCCCATCCGTGACTACGGATACCGGCGAGCGGCTGCTCTTTCATGTGGTACACGACATCCTTATCGAACCACAAGTGCTGATTGTTCTTTACAGCGTCCACAACTTCCCAATTTGCCCGCTCAAGCTGAAACAGCTCTCCGCGACGCAGCTGGGATCTGTAGTCTTCTGGTATCTTCCAGATGTAAGCACTCTGACCTGTCAGCTGGTCGTAGCAAATCGCCATCTCGTGTGGGGACCATCGCTTTACAACGACATCGCCAGTAACCCCGGCCCTTCTGTCAATATGCCGCCAGTCACCCGAGTATCCGCACTGCTTGCAGGTGGCATTAAATTTGAATCCGTTGAAGCTATACCCGAATGACGAACTGTTCGCGATCTTGTTCAGCGGGCTCTCGAAGCCGCATTTTCGGCAGGCGAGGTATCGCTTGAATGGCATCAACACAGACGTGAATGAATTACCGTAGGTCAGGTAATCCAGCCCGATCGTAAGCAGTAGCTCGCGGATACCGAGTTTGTCTTCAAGAAAGTCTATGTACTGCTGCTTTTCTTGTTTACCAAGTCGCTGCGCACCGTCCCCATCAGACTTCGCAACAATCTCCACTTCCGTGATAAAGTAAGCGACAATCCTGGAGATCGCCGAGCGGTAAACACCGCTGGCATTGATGATAAACTCGGTCCAGCGGTTGGCCTCATCTATTGTGGATGGCATAGCCATCGAAGAGAAACTCATGAAGGGGTCGGCAAACTGGTGCGGGTCTTTACCCGACCACATGCCGCTGGAGATCATTGAGTCTAGGCCGGGAGCAGCCATACCATCACCATCCGCCTTGGTTATTAATAACGAACTTTAAGCCTGGCGGGTCTGACGAGCTGCTGTTGCGAGCCGCTTTACAGTATCACCATCCAATGTTTCTTCCCGCTTCGCTGTCTCCATTAGCGGTATGGCTACCAACTTTTTCTGCATTTCAACAGATGTCGGCAAAGTTGTTGCCTCGCTGACTACGCCTCTCTTCTCCATTATTACTCTCCCGCCTCTGGGTCGCTCACTATAAGTAAGACGCAGTACTCTAGCGTACCGTGCTTGAATTGTATACCTGTTGTCGCTATTTCCCAGACGTCTGCTGTGCCTACAACATTAACAAAGATACGCGGCTGAGGGCCGCCCTCCTGACCAGTCATGTCTGGAAAATAACATACACCAGCATTTCTTGCGTGGTCAACCACAAGAATAAGCATATTACCTTGCCGCAACACTTCGGAGTACTGCGATGTCAGTTTGCCAAACCCGGCGACTTGGAACAGCACAGATTTTGCTGTTGATGGCGGTGCTTGTATCACTGGTTGTTGCGGTTGTTGTGCAGATCTGCGGCCAGCAACTAGCGCTTCCAAGTCCACCCGCTGCATATCTGGAATGGGCGGACCTACTGCTGATGTGGGACCTATAGACCCTAGAGGCATTGCTGGGTTACCTTCTTGAACACTCAATGGTCGGGATGCAATAGGGTTACCTGTGGTCAGGCTTTGTAGAGCTTGGTGCCTTAAACTCTGCACAGTCACAGATCGCTGCTCCGGTCTACCCGGGTCGTAGTTGATCGTCATATTGCCCACATCGTGCGGGTCGAACGATTGTGGTACTCCGCCAGGTGTAGCCGGTGGGATGATTACAGTAGCGATTCCCTTCTTCGGTGCCATGTGCTGCGAGACATGTCTGGTGTCTCCAAGCACCCTCCCATCATCGTCTCTCGCCCACCCCTCGAGCTCATTACTGAATTTTATGTACCCTACCATGGTCCTGCTCTGCCTAAAAAAAAGAATAATACGGGCCGGACAACTGTCCGGCCCATATCATATCTACATAAACAACAACGGGTTAGCCGCCGCCACAACCTGTGTAGGTACTGTCAGGAACAACAGCATCATAACAATCTTGGAGGGGTGGCCAGCTTCAGCTGCCTGCCATACTTGCTGATGGTAATGTACAGCTAACTGTGTCAGCAATACATAGGCCTTAGCGTCGGGTAACAAGAACGCTGCAGAATGACCGCACTCCCCCTCTTCGCCGACTGTCGCCGACATGACGCACACAATACAAAAATCACTATCGTCACCCACCCAAGGGGTAGCCAACGAAGCGATAGTGTACCGCTGCAACCAGAGAAGTACAGCCTCGGCCGGTAAAAGGTGACTATCCGTAGCTGCCCCGCTCGGGGCAAGTACTGTGTACTCATCTATTATCGACTGCAACGCTGCTCCCGTCCGCCCAAAGACATCTGTCATACTTTTCATCGTATGGTTAGTGTCCTGTAAGCGCCGAGGTCTTCAGCACCCAACTGTACGCCGCGTTGGGAGAACAGTATGTTCTGCGTCACCCCCATTCGGCGAGCAAACAACGGACTGGTTGGGTTACCAGCTGCCAGGTCAAGGTCCGCACAATCCAGCTTGTCAGCCAAGTGCGGATACTTGCACAAGCAGACCCCTACAGCAAGGTCATCCTTCTGCTGGCCACTTAACTCTGTGACCGGCGGTATGACCGTCCGCATTTCCTCTCTAGGATTAAGTAGACTTGGCAGTATCGCCTCGTCGCTGTAAAACGACTCGAGCGGTCCAAGGAGGTCTCGGATGGTTGGTATCAACGATACCAACTTATCCGTAATCCCCCCCTCAACCTCCCTGGCAGACGCCTCATCCCAGCGCACATCGAGCTCTTTTGCCGATTCGGCCTGTAGCTGCAGCTCGTTAAGCTGCCGCACACAAGACAAGACATCGACGACAGGCTCGCCATTGCTGTCCTCCCCCTGCATGTATGCAGCCAGCCGAGCTGTGTTCATCACAGACAGCGTAGTACCGCAAAAGCGGTACGGGTTAGGTACTTGCGCACCGCAGAGATCCTTGAAGTCCTCAAAGATCTCTGTGTTTGGCAGCCTGCTCTTACACAGGTAGTCAGCCCGCACCAACCAGTGATTGGTTGGGTTACCGGCGACCATTGGTTGCCGACACATGATCTGCCGTATAGTTCTGCCGTCTATCCTTCGAGACAACACCTCTTGAAGGTTTGCCACCGCGTAAGCTACATCACACCTTGCGATGCCTGCGGCCACTACCGCCGCGACCCGGCCGCCAATTGCGACGTTAGATGGATCGCACTTAACTAGCAGTTTCGGCATAACCGGAACGGTTTCCGGTTGCACCTGTGCTTGTGCTGCTTGCACACCCTCTCGGAGCGTCTGCAAGCCAAGCCACGCCCATTGCATATCGGCATCTTCGATAAGGTCTGGTGTGACCGGTGCTGCATTGATGATCTTACCTGCAGCCTCCGGAAAGGCTACCCACCCGAGATTCTTGAATCCATGGGTACTATACTGTACCCAACCGTCTACAAGATTTCCGCGGATCTCCCACAACGGGAGGTCGATCACACTGCGTGTACCAGGTGCGTCGAGCCTTCCCCGATATGTCACCACAGCGGCGGCGGTCTGACCCAGCGGAGCCACCATATCCTTCACATCCCATATCATCGTGCCATGGGGCCACGGGGATGCGCCCCACTGCAACCCGCGAACAATAGCGAGCTGCTTGTGGATAATTGGGAACGTGTACCGCGTCTCCGCCCTCTCTGCTGAGGTGGTAGGTTTCCGGAACACTCGCTTTGGGTGTCCCTCTCCGGCTGCGATTACTTCGGTGACAGCTGCTGTGATTGCTGCTGTGATTGCTGTTGACTGCGTCATGACTGAGTCTTTCAAAAGAAAGCTATCCAAAAAATTAGGTCAACCACACTTTGTGGCTAACCTCCTTAAACAATCCATTGTCCGATCTGGTACATCTTGCAATGTACGACCGGCGTCTAGCTGAGCCTGTGTTACCACAAGCTGCTCACCTCTGGATCCCTTTATCTCATTTACGAACGTGAGCAGGATTCCACCCACGACTTTACGTTTCCGCTTCACTGGGCGGCCCTCGTAAAACTCTCGTCTATGCCGCTGTTCGTGCGACATTGGTCCCCCTTTGCTACGCGTAGCTATTAGACGAAGTTACACACTATGTCTAATAGATATGCTATACAACATACATACTAACTGACGCGTTTACTCGCTGAGTTAAAACAGTTGCGTGCCGCCACTGTCCTCATCGTAGTCTTCTTCACCCAACTGGTCTTCTTCCTCATCACCAGGCTCCTCGCTGATCAGGCTACCGAGCTGCGACACCTCCGTAACCGGAAGCTCGCTACCTAACCAGCCGTCTTCAACTATATCCCCAGCAACTTGAGGTAATGCAAGCGATAGCGCGCCGTACGGCGTTATCAGCGACTGATTGGCCCCGCGTGTTATGTGCATTCTCTGCCCGAGAAAACAAAACATGTAGACCGACTCCCCAGTCTTCGCTCTTATCGCATCAATGAGCCCCTCCACATTCTCGAATGTCTGCAACTCCGGGGCTGCAGTCTCGGGGATCACCAGCAAGAAAAACGCACTGCCAGCCTCCCTACGCTGATTCAGCAGCGTCACCATCAAAGAACCCATAGCGCCAGGTACTGCTATTGCCGGCTGTGGTTGCGAGACCTGTAACAGTGCAGCTGGTGGTGCCACTGGCACAGCCTCGGCTGATGCGGGCTGTTGCAACCTTAACTGCAACAGCAGTGCCTGCAAAACAGTAGCCAACTCCGGCGTGGCTACGGCATCGCCCTGTGTTGACGGTGGTGCTGTTTCTGCCGCCGGCTCGGATTGTTGTAACGCCGCCCCGAGTTGCTGCGGTGGTGGAAACGTTGAGGCTGTCCGCTTACCTGCACTGCCACGTGGTGGGACTGCAGCTTGCGGCTGCGGGTTACCTGGCTCTGTGATACTGTTCGACATTTCGCTACTCCTGATACAGAATCACGATCGCCAGCATGATACATTTGACAGCATACGGATCTTTATCCGTACCGTGCCACACTGTATGCATACCGAGGGTTCCAGGGTTGACGATGATGCTACCAGTCTCACCCACCCAATCTGCTACCTGCTGATCCAGACTAAGCTGGCTAACGGATGGTGGAGAGAACTCCACATACCGCGACCCCTCTTCGTCTACCACCCGCTGATACCACCGGGTCTCGGTAAATGTCCGTGTAAAGAAGACAGTCACTGTTCGCTGCCCCCTCGCTTGATAGGCGGTGCGGGAATTCCGAAAGTTTCTTCTGGCTCTGCTGCCGGCTCTTCTGCTGCGGCCGATACTACCCCATAAGCCGCCACTTCGCTGCGGTCGAACTCAAAGCCTTTAGGGTCCAGCTTCTTTGGCCTGATAAGAAACTCGCCCTTCCTCGTATCGAATACTATGTCTGTCAGCACCTCGCGGCCACTATTGCCGAGGGCTTTGAGTCGGCCGATCGGGATGTACCTCTTGCCAACAACCGGCTCTGGCTCGATAACCAGCCGCTGAAACCCAGTAATAGCTTCACCTTTTGCCGTAACAGCTATTAAATTCTCGTCAGTACCTGTCAGGGTGAATATCAACTGCATGCTAATTCCAGTTTAGAAAGTTCTTCTGTTGTGTATGGTGGAGCTACAGCATACTTTGGCAGCAGCCCGCTACCCACCAACCTTGGTAATAAATGGTAGAATCCGGTGTCATGATTCACCGCGAAAACTTGCACTGTAACAATTGGCAGCGCCGGTAATAAAGGGGATTTCTGCATAGCCACTACATCCACCACAGCGACAGTGTGCAACAGCACCTGATATGTGGTCATGTCACTAGCTATAAACGCAGCACTCCCTACGAAATTTCGCAAGCCCTCCCAAAGATCTTTACGGACAGCGTAAATGCGGCGATCCAAGTCTACAAACTTGTTTAACACGAGCTGCTGACCCAGCCCGTCGAATAACGCTGGCCCACTATCAAACACGGCCACAGCATCTGTGGCGTCCTCTACAGCTGTCAGGAAGTCTCGCACCAGGTCGCGGTTCAGGCCTGGTATCGTTGCGTGAAGCACACCTGATGTGCACAGCACGAAATGGGCCTGCATATCCAGCAGTGTAAACTTGCTGACATCAGTCCTCGGCGGCTCCTCCGCTATCTCCAGCTTCCGCACAATCGACTGTATCGGGTTGGCCATCTCTGCTAGTGGGTCCATCGCTCATATCCTGCACACCTTGCCGCGAGATGTGTTGACAAAAATACGGGTAGAGTTCGAAAGAAGACTTACCAGCATCCAGCTCTTTCTGGAACTGCCGGCAGAAAATGTCAACAGCTGGTACCACTCTGTTGAGTAGACCCCCCACAACCTCCGAAGCTGTCGGTGTCCCCATTGTGCGGGATTTGTGCACGGCTATCTCTGTCATACCACTCAGCAACGATGCCTCGTCGCTGGTTGTTTTCCATGTACGCAGCTCGTGCGCTCGTGCGTTAACGATAACGCACAGAGCTCTCCGCAGCTGTACCTCGAGGGCAATAGAGCAAGCCAGCTGCGGGCTCTCTGACACAAGGTGCCTAATATCCCTGATTACACTGTTCTGCTGATCTGATAAGTTCGGCTCTATCACGTCTGCTTCGCTCCTGTGTTACCCTCGCTGAATACCAATGCACACTCTCCACCGAGTTTACACGACCGGCAGCTGCATTTGCAAACTTACCGCTGCGTATACTCAGCAAGACCCTCTTTGTACATGTCTATACCGAGGCTGCAGCAAAACACCGCGTCTGCCACATTGTCATCCCCAACTGCGCGGGCTTCTTCTTCCGATGAATCTACCAGATTCATCCCATATTTAGTATTGGCTGCTCGCACCATATCCAACTTGCTGGCTACACCCTTACCAGTTGCGTACTTCTTTATCGTACCAATATCCTGCGGTTGAGTAGGTACCCCATTCGCCTCTGCCCACGATAACACTGTCATCTTCAGCCCGCCCAGGAACTCCTGCGACGTTGCAGCCCTGGCCACAATAGCAGCTGGTGACAGTCTACCCTTAAACTGTTCCGCTGGTGGTGTGTACTTCACATTCTCAAACGAGATGAAATCTGGCTTTGTCACAGCCAGGAACTGCCGCAGTCTGAGATGCCTTAACGCACCCGAGTCAAACGGCCCTACAGACAGATCCCATATCCCGGCAACGATCAGCTGCCCGTCAAGAGGTTTATCTTTCTGCAGGTCGCAAACAGCGAACCCGCATTTCGTACCCAGGTCCAGCCCGATTACGCGGACAAACACCCCGTCAGGAACGGGGTGCTCCGTCGCAAACGATGCCGGATCCTTCCGCAACCTCAGCCGCCCTGTCGGTAGCGGGGTGACTGCGTCACCAAGAGTCGCAGAGGATACTGCTCGTTTTTTTGCCACTGTTAAGTCCCACTTCCTAGTTTGTACCACTCCTGCAGGATTTCACAGTACCGGATCAGCATATCGTCGGCAGTCAGTACTGTACCCGGTGGTACACCCAGACCGTAGAGTGGCAGCATGAAGCTACGCAGCGACCACTTCGACTTAGAGCGAATAGCTGCAGCATTACGCTGCCACTCTGCCAACGGTACTGAAGACATCGCATACACGCCCTCGTCGGCTTGTCGCAGTTTTTCTATATGCGACGTATCCACCACCCCGCCGAGCAACATGGACGAGTCAAGCTGCTCGTCAACAGTGACGGGTAAATGCGGCTTCAAGAAGTTCCAATGAAACGACAGCAACCCATGCCCGACTACAGGTGTACCTGCAAGAATCGCGTCAGCGATACTCGCCGCCATAGTTGCTACAGCCTCCCGGCCATCAATTGCGCTGTGCTGTACTGCACTGCCATATTCAGGATACTGTCCAGTACCCTGCGCAGGCTCTGCCATCCTCAATCTGTCGAGGTCGTTGTGCAGTCTTTCCAAGATCGGTGCTGGCGTGTTACTGAAATTCCACCGCAGCATGCCCCGGGCCAAATTCCGAATAACTGGAGTTGCCCCACCAAGCTGCACCAACGCAACTGAGTGGTCTACCACAGTTGCCGATGTCGCACTGAAGCCGCTTGTCTCCATGTACACACACAGAAACGACCCTGGTATTGGGTATCTCTGCAAGTGTCGCAAAACCTGCTCGCGACCCTCTACTGGTAACGTTGCTACCATAAACTCCTGCTCTCTGCTCAGCGTGTTGCTGAAACTAGTTTTCTGAATAGCCGCAATACACGGCTGTTTTTTAACACCTCTCGCACTGCGTCGATCTTCAGGTTGGCGATCTTCGCCGCTCCCTGTAATCGCTCATTCGCTATCTGCAGCTCCTGCAGCTGCTCCTGCAGACCACGATTCTTTGTAACCTGCTCTGCAACGCTGTCCACGAGCTCTTGTCGCAACCTTCTAGCTTGCTCCAGTGCTCGACGCGTCTCACTCACCTCCACACGCAACAACGCTATCGCGTCTACCGGAGTCTGGTCGCCGTCTCCTTCCCTCGGCGACCGACGGTCAGCCAGCGACCTCGCCGCTGCCAACATGCGAGCCATATCCGGCGCTGCGTCGCTAGCCTCACCTTGCAGTGTCACGTCACGCACAGCAACGAACCACCCAGCTGCTATAGACTCACCAAACCGGGCAAAAACCAAATCTTGCACAACCAGTCGGGACTCCAAGAACCCACTGCGTTGCAGTGCATCAAACGGTGAGCTGATAGTCGGTTCTCTAATATACATCGCCAACGCGGCACCCAGCTTACCACACGCCTCGGCGATCTCCTGCTCACTGATCTGGTGTGTATGACAAGCTTGCTTCGTTGCGTCGCTCCAGTTGCACTCATCCAGCTTGGAAAACACTTCTGCAACCAGTGCAGGGAACAGGTAAGCGATGTCGCGATAAGGTGAGTAACCCTGCAACCCTGCGGAATTCTGCGGTCTGATATTCATAGTCACTGAAACGCTCCGTTAACACACTGAGATATGACACTACTCTGAGTTTCCTCATCCAGAATTGCGAACGCAGCCAAGTGCGCGTCCCAAACCTGCAACCCCTCTACGGACTGACAGTGTCGAGACTCCTCGACTATAAACTCACCAGTATTGTAGTAGGCGTAAACAACCGCCTTATCTATGCCTGCAGCAAGCATTGCTTGCGCTACCTGCGGTACACCTTTTGGCTTGTGTGGGGGCTCTGCCGCTTTCTTGCTGTTACCGCAACACTTCTTGACCTTTTTATTACTGCCGCAGGGACACATCATATTTCGTTCACTGGTCACTACTGACTCCACACATTAACGCTTGGCGATATCTACAAGACACCGCTGGTGACTAAGACACTGAGCACACACAGTTGTTGCTGGTGCAGCCGGGTCAAACAACGCGTCTGCATTCATGCACTTGTCGCAGAAGCCTAGCGTATATGACAACGGCCGCACAGCGAACTGGCACTCATTTCTACCTATCGCACACTTCGTGCAGGGGTGGGTGTAACCTCGTGGGCAGTTCGCCTTGTGTCGACACCTGACCGCCAGGAAGTTATCCCTGTTCCATTTACACAGACTATCCGGGCACTCTACTTCCTTGAACCCGGGTATACCGTCCCTGACACACGACTGCTCAAACTTACCGTAAAATCTTAGGTAAGTCATATCCAGCGTGTGACGGTACGGGTATCGACCGTTAGCGGCAGAGAATCCGATTTTTCTGGCTATGTGTTTGATAGCACCCGCGCTCAGGTATCTGGTAACCGTCAGACCGCTGCCTGTACCGCTCAAGATCCGGAAGACGCACTCCGATACAATATTCGCATAACGGAGTACACGCGATAGAGACCTTATCTCTACAGCCATCCACTCCTCGCTGTGCTGCCCAACCCACGGCCTAGCCGCTGCACCGCTCTGGAGTGTTTCAAGATTTCCAGCCATCAACCAAGACAGCTTTACCGCTACACCGACCGGAATTGCTTCATTAATATGCGGCCGAACAGTTTCGAGTATCGCATTGTATGGTACGCCGGGCATAACTTTCTTTAACAGCCTGCACAGCTCGCTGAACTCTTCAGCTTCCCTGAGAGGCTTACCTACGAAATGCACAAACGCCTTGGAATATAGCGTCTGTCGCAGTTTGTCTATTCTTGTGATGCCAATTTTCGGCCTGTCCATAACACCCTATCACTTAACTGGTTGAACGATTCTCCGAACTCGCGACGGCTGTGCCGGCTCTACTGGTGTTGTACTGAGGGTGTCCAGTTGCGGTAGTTCTTCTGCTGCCCCCACCTCTGCGACCTCTCCCGGCTGCGGCAAAGGTGACGCTGCTATCTCAGCCGACAGATTGTGTGTATTTACTGCCTCGTAGCAATACGACCGCAACTGCTCAGCCGCCGCTGCCAGTCGCGTCACTTCCGCTAACAGCTCAATAGCAACCCTGTTCGGGCCATTCGCTAGAACTGTTGCAATCACCTCTTCTGTGAGTAGCGGGCTCAGTACTATCTCGCCTGTTGGTGTGTTAGCCATACGCACCACAACTACAGCCCCAGGTTGCGTGAGCAAATCGGTCTGCGCAGCTGCTTCCGCATAAGCCGAGTAGAGACGAAAAGCTTCCTGCGTCATCTCTGCAATTTCTGTTAAACCCCTGTCTATCATCACAACTCCTTTACAAAAAATGCCACACCGTGAAAAATTTTCCAAACATTTTCACCGTTATGCACAGCGGCATACGGTATGTTGCCAACGGATATCACAACCCGCGAGGCGTTCAAGCTGTTAGCGCTGCTATCTATAATCATCCCTAACTTTGTAGCGAACAGCACAATAGCTGTAAGCGATGGCGCCGTTATGTATCGCTGCACAGGTATTTCTACTGATGAGCTGGTCGATGACCGCTGCCAGTGTATTGTATCGTCCAACAGACTTGTCTTAGGTACAAACCACGAGCCGCGAGGTCCTCCACCTGGCATAATGTCTGCGTGCTTCTTGTCCGGGCCGCCCATCGCCTCAATGTCCAGCACTCTGTGATCTAACTGCACTGCATAACCTTTACGTTTAAGGGGAGTACGGGGAGTACTGAAGTCCGTGCTCACCTACAGAGAACAGCTGATCTGATGGGTGCAACAACGTCGTCGCCTGATCTAATGATGCTGCCGCACTATTGCGACCTATCTGCGGCTCGCTAACCCCTCTACGAGGTGCGGCTGATTCTGCACCTGCTGCATCCGCGTTTACAGCTACACCGCCTGCAGTGTAGTTGATCAGCTTGATACCAGCGTGCCGACAGGCTTCACCGAGCATCGAATCACCACCATTGTGCGACAAATTCAACCACGGGTAATCAAGCTTGTGCAGCACAGCAGTTTGGATTAACCACCAGCTGCCCTGAATAAACGAGACTTTACCCGGTGCTGTACCAGTACTCGAATTATACCACGGTTGCGATTTCACCCACTCTCGCTGCTGCCCCAACCACGGAATCGTGTACGCTCTACCGAGCAAGCCGGGGCTGGTACCTAACTGGCCCACCAAAGTTGATAACCATGAAGCCTGACGCGACACACTCCCGCTAATTAAAAATGTGTCATCGTCAAACCACATGATATAGTCAGACTTCGCAGCCTCCCCGATACCGTAAAACATCTCGCGCATCATGGGATATTTACGAAGGTTGCTGTCACTTTCAACAATAACAGCACGACTATACTCGCCGAGGGTGCTGTAGACATAATCTTTTGTGACCTGCGCTACAGCATTCAACCCTACGACTATATTCACATCATCGAACCACGCTGCCTGCAGGATACTTTCAATACATCGCTTTGCAAGTGTCGGGTAGTCACCGTACAGAAGCACGCAAACAGTTACTCTAGCAGACATGCCGTAGCCCTTATTCTAACGACTAGCATTAAGCCGGAACAGCTGATGCGGATCGCGATCTACGTGTCGGTGGTGGGTCTACAGGCGTGTCCGCATCTTGCTCAATTGCCCGACTTGCCCGTGTTCCGCTGGCCTCTACGGCTGCGGCAACTCCGCTTCTCGCCTCAGTCGCATCCTCTTCACGTGCTTTCAACGTGTCGCTGATCCTTGTGACAGCTGCGTCGCTGAGTTCTGAAATTACCTGCAGCTCACCTGCTAGTTTGCTGGAAGCTTCGAGCATCTGCTCAGCGTAAGACAACATGGCGTCGTCCAGCTCGCTGTCCTCCATATTGCTGAGCTCCCGAAAAATGCTATGAGCCTCCCCGTTCCAGAGCTGATCGTGCAACCGCTGCATTCTCGCCAGTTCTTTGATCAGCGATCTGATCTGTTTCTCTACCGTTACAGGTACAGCGAACGGCCTACCGTGGCCGCTGTTAGGGTCCTCTTTGGCGGCCTTGATTTCTGCGTGTAGCGCCGGAGCTGTCAGCTCTTCCCGCACCGCTCGCGAAGCCCACTTCTTCCTTTCTGTCTTCGTAGCACAGGTTAGTAGTATTGGAATATGTGACCAGGTCAACCCTACCCCAGTCTTTGCGTTCTTGAGATCCAGCAACCACTGCAAGTCCTCCGTAGAGAAGTTCTCAAAGAATCGCAACGCTGTAGTTACCGTTGATGCGTGCTTAGCAACAGCCTCCAACAGAAGCTCGAGGCCGTCTGTACCGTCTGTCCCGCGGTAGCGATCCCCGTCCTCTTTAACCGCCTGCACTGTCTTACCTAGTTTGTAGTACCACTGAATTGTACCGTCTCGCTGAGCCTGAATCTGCTGCTCCACAACTGCGAGCTTATTCAGGAGCGGGGCCGGCATACGCTCGACAACTACATCTCTAACACTTTTCTCTACCACAAAAATCTCCTACAGGGTCTAACCCGTAAAAATTGTCACACAAAAAGAACACGACCTACCAACAACTTATAGGCGACAAGCTCAGCACACTCTCGCAGATCTGGTCGCAGCGTTCTGGCTGTTCCCAGCAGTTGCAAAAACAGATCCAACGCAGCTTTCTTGGAGTACTCGGTACCCAGGTGCAGTGGTGGAGCCTCTAGCTCACCGTCGCTGTCTGTTCGCAGTGTCCGCTTCAGGATATCTTGAGACAGCTCTTGCTGCAAACCAAGGCTTCGCAGAATACGGACAACAGCGCGAGATTGGACCTCTACAGCTTTTGTCGACATTTCGACACTGTAACCCAGTGGCCGAGATGCGACTGTTGAAATACCGTGCTCCAGAGCCGTCCACTCGAACTTCTTGTCAAAAACTGTCGAGAACAACTGCGCAACCTTGCCGCCGAAAGTTACAGCATTGTGCTTGCGAGACATCCTGGCACCGAACGGCTTGAACGGTGCCAGACTGACCCCGTGTGATGAAAACACCGCCACAGACCCACGCAGGGCTGCCCCGCTTGCCTCCTGAACTGTGAAATAGTACCCCTCGTTGAATGAGTAGGTCTTATCTCGCAGAGTAATAATAACCGACGACGCGGGTTTTCGGAACCAGAGTGTCATCCCCCTACCGATCAGTCGAGCCCCGTAAAAACTACAGGTCGTACCGTGTACGTCTTCGCAAATAGTCAGCGATGTCTGCAACACCTCATGATTTTTGATGTACTGCTGGCTGTTACCTACCAGACCCTCCAAACTGTGGGTCTTCCTATTCACGATCATTCTGTACTTGGCTAACTCTGCAAATCGCAACTCGACGAGCTTGTTCCACACTCGTACTGCAAACGCGACGTCGAAAACACGGCTGGCGTCTGTGTCAGCTGTACCTATGCCAGCCAACGACTTAACGACACGGGCTGTGCCCGGTCCAAGCTTGTGTGCGACTTGCTGAAACATAGACCTACTCAAAACGGCAGACCCATGAATTGTCTTGCCGTTTTTACCGAGCTTCAGCTGGTCCACTGCAATAATGTCCACCAGCTCTGTGTTCGCGTCCGTCGCTTTCAGTGTCTTCTGCAGTAACTGCAGCTGACCTTGTCCGAATGTCACCAGCTCCGGCTCACTGTAAATTTGCATTACTCGTCCAGTCCGTACCAACAGTGTGCGTAAACGACCTCAGCCCTTCCAACACATAGTAGGTACCACGAAACCAGAACATAAACCTGCGGCACAGTGTTTCCTGCACTTCTTCAGGTTCCGTATCGAAATCCGGCATACCAGTCTGGGATACCTGATTATGCATTACCTGGATAGATGCCTGCTTAGCCCAGCTACAGCGGAACACCAACCCAAATCTGACAGCTTTGACGTTTATCTCGTGCTCGCTGGCTACCTTGGCGTACTCATCAATCAGCTTCAGCTTAGACAGCTTACCACCGAGCAGCGAAGCATAAGGTAGTTTTCCAGAGTACCTGTTAGTGCTAGCCGCTAACCGCACAGGATAAGAGGGGAACACAGTGGCAAACTCTGCAAAGGCTACTCTCGAGCTACCTGTCAGGTTCTGCTGGTGCCGCTTCAGTGCTGGGAGCTGTAGCTGGCTACTCGATAACTGCAGCAGCTTCGCAACAACCGCCTCCTCAAACTTACCTGTGTCACGGTTGATACTGGTGTCTTCCGCGTCCTGCTTCAGCTTTTTGAAAAGCTTGTGACTATCATTCATATTCAGCGTTTCTCCCTTCATATTACTTAGATGCAACCGAGTTGTCGGTCACCCGTTTTCACATGGAACGTCACTCGCTCCAACCGGCTGATCTGTAGCCTTATGCGGACTTAGGAACGACTTGCTTGGTCACACGGAGCCACTTTACAATTGGCTGCACCCTAGCACCATAATCTGCTGAGTACCACCCGTGTGTTTTCGCCCACCATCCATCTGCACGCATCGCGACTACCGCCTCGCCGCGATCCGGTAGATTATCTTCGACACTTATCCACTCCATACATATCTCCAATAATCGCCACCTGATTAATTTAGTCGTCGCCACCATCACCCTCCAGCATGTCCGGGAAGTCCGCAGCGCTGAAACTTGCAGGGTCGTCTCTGAATTGCTGTAGGTTTACCAGCAGCGCCGCCCGCTGCTTATCACTCTCGGCCGACATAAACTCTGAGTACGGGATACGCTGATCCCAAACTGTTCGCACCTCGATGCCCAGGATTTCGTACAACTGCACCAAAATATCCTGCCGAGTCTCCAGCAGCCTACCAAGCTGCCGGAATGTGGTCGGAGAGTCTTTAGGTACACCCAACGCATTCGACCACGCCTTTCGCGTAGTCTTGCTGATTACGTGGATATCACACACCTCCTGAAGCCTCCTGTATAAGCCCTTCTTCCCTTTACAGCTCTCGAACGCCAGCAGGAGCTCGATGCTCGCTGTCTCCCAGTCCCAGGCTGTCTCCTGACGAGGTTTACCATTTGGACCGGGTGCTCTCCACCACAACAGATCCGCTTTGACAGAGAATCTTGAAGGGCCGAGGCTGTTCTTCTGCAGCGTAAACTGCACAGTGATACCGCCGTAATTCGCCTTGTCGATGTCCTTTATTCGGACCATCTTGATCTCGTAAGTCTCCATGAACTTCACAGACTTACCGCCGGGTATATCGTCTTTGGGTCTCCCCATCGCATCTGTACCAGGTTTGAGATGGTTTGTCCCGACAACCGTGAACGGGTAGTTGCGAAGCTGTCCCGGCATAGCCCTCATGAAGCGGCTGATCAGGTTAGCCATCACAGCAAAACCCCTGGATGCAAAACCGTCCGAGTGGATATTCTCCAACTCGGCTGCTGTGCCCGTTGCTGTAATGCTGTCAACACCCAGTATGAGGGGCCACACTGCTCCGGCCGTTTTAGGGTCTTCGTAGATCTCTTTGGTGGAACTAAGTGTCCGGATCAGGAACTCCTGCCACTCCTCCAACGAGGTCGTATCCTCCTTGAAGAACTTGGATGCCCACTCCGGGTTGTACTTCAGTATACTGCGACGAAGTTCCGGGCTGTCCTTATTCTCGTTCTGGGCTAGCGCTGCCCCGCCGTTCGCCATGTAGTGCCACCGCATTACCTCATAGAGAAACGCCGACTTGCAGGAACCCTCCTGCCCTGTCAGCTGCACAATCTTACTCAGCGGAAAGACAGTCGAGCGGAAAAAGTACCGCATCACCAGCGACGGTAACGGGATACCTGTAACTACGCCGACGTCAGCCGGCTGGACGCTGCCCTTACCTTGCTGCACCCGCTGAGCGGATAACCCTGCAAAACTAGCCGCCACAGAATCCACTGACTTACCAGATTTCTTTGCCATAAATCACTCTCTCTGACACCTGGTTGCAAAACAAAGCCCACGCGGAACGACCCGCGTGGGCTGACTAACTGGTTATTAATAACCAGAGACTATTGAGCAGTTACTCCTGCGGCTGCCTGTGCTGCCGCAAGTGCTAACTGCGCTCGACCGCCACCAGCCGCTGCAGGTTGTGCAACCTGTGCCGGCATCTGCTGAGCTACCTCTCCAACCTGCTGCTGAGGTGCCGGGTTAGTAGGATACGCTACTGGCATCGCAAAACCTGCTGCTGGTTGTGTCGCCACGTTGGACACAGGTAGCGGCATTACCGTTGGCTGAACCACCGCTACCGGAGGCATACCAGCCACAAGACCAGCCATGGCAGCGCCCACCTGTGCGGGTTGCTGCATCTGCTGAGGCATCTGCTGCATCGGCATCTGCTGCATCGGCATCTGCTGCATCGGCATCTGCTGCATCGGCATCTGCTGCATCGGCATCTGCTGCATCGGCATCTGCTGCATCGGCATCTGCTGCATCGGCATCTGCTGCATCGGCATCTGCTGCATCGGCATCTGCTGCATCGGCATCTGCTGCGGCATACCCGCCTGCTGCGTCAGCTGGTGGGCAGGGAACCCGCTGTTTACCTGAGGCATATGCGCCTGCGGCAAACCACCAACAGCTGGAAACACCGCAGCCGGGTTTCCAACAAACGGCGCCGCAACTGCCGCGTTTGCGGTTGCTGCGTCGGCATACATTGCAGGCTGCTGTGCCGGGTCTACCAGCACAGCCTGCGGTACAGGGTTTAGCGTAGATGGCATATTAGGCATCTCGCCCTGTGGTTGTGGCATTACCTGCGAGCCGGTTAACCCGGGTGCTCCGTAGACCCCAGGCATCCCCTGCACACTTGGTGCACCGTACATCCCCGGCATGCTCTGCACACCTGGCATACCCTGCACCCCGTAACCTTGCGGCATCATCCCGTGCATAACACCCGGCATACCGTATCCGCCACCAGCCACAGACATGGCCGCTACAGCCAGCTGCCGAACACGATCTGGAATCCACTCAGGATGATCGTGGAACGCGTAGAGAATAACACTTGGTGGGAACTTGTCCGCAATCCACTGAGCCTGCTGCTCATAATCATGGAACACCAGCGAGGTGTCCCACTGGATAGACTGCCCCACCAATTGCGACTTGAACGACGAGAAGTCCGCGTCAAGTCCGTTGAAGTTATCCTCAGCGTAACACGCATAAGACGTGTTACTACCACCCTGCGCTCGACCACTCCCCTGCTGGGCAGCTTGGGCAGCCCAAGCTGCTGGTCCGTTAAGTTGACCCGCAGATGCTCTCGCAACACGTGGGTCGGGTTCGTCCCCTTTCCAGAACGTCACAAACCGGCCGCAACCGGGCTCAAGCGATACCATGTCCCCGTTAACGAACGAGTTCTGATAGTCCTGCGTTCTAGGGTCTGCTCCGGGTAGCATCGCATTCATGAGCGCCTGCAGCTGCCCTGCGGCAGATTGCGTCATACTCAACAACTGCGGCTTATCTACCCAACCTTTTGGTGGGTGATTAATCACATTCTTGTGTTGAAAAACCAACACCTGAGCAAAGAACGCCATGCTTGGTTTTGGGAGTGCTGCCGAACGACCTGTGCCGCCCTGCAACAACGCCGCCCAACCCTGCTGGTCTTGCGCGTTCTTCACAGCGTTACTAACTGCGTTATACAAAATGTGCGGCGGGCTCTCCTCCACAGGCGGGCTGTGAGTATCCATCACATCCCGAATCAGAAATGAAGCCCCACCACCAGAAGCGTCGCGGCCGAAGTTGGTAACTGCTGGGTACGCCCGAATCCAATCCCCGAACGCATTCGGCTCTGCTGATAAGCGGTAAGGCTCAAACAGCGGATTCTCTGGAGTAGCCCCGGACTGCTTGGGTGGCAGAAATCGCACAGTGCACGCACCGCCCCCCCACGCCAGACGATACAAGTCGACCATGTTGTGGTCAACCATGAACTGACCACCGAATCTGCCGCCAGTCAACTGCGATTGCTCACGAAAACTGTACGCACCTGTTGGATTATGAACCATTACTCAAAATTCCTTAGTACAGAAAAAACAGTTAAATGAATTCGACAGGGACACCTGCCGCTGTAGCCGTCTCCTCAGTCATAGACTCACCCCAATTCAGCTGTACCTTGTAATCGATACCGAAATTGTAAGGTGCCCCTACCGTGATTGGCTTATTGTCCAAACTGCGAGGCCACACTGGGACCTGCTCAATCATACACTTCCTGAGCGTCCCTGCTCGCACAACATTACCGCTGCTGTCTACCTCATCGCACACAAACTCTCGTATGTGCGGTATCGGTACCTCGAACAGCAGCGAGTCATGAATCTGCATGAGGATTCTGAACGGTACGCTGCCTACCAGTTTCTTCTCCTCTGAGAAGTTGTGGATTGCAACCCATACCGCATCCGCCACACAATTCTGGATCGGGAAGTTTTTTCCCTGCCGACGCTGATCTGATTCAACAGACCTGTTTCTCGTTACAGTGAACCTTCTGTAACGGCCGAATGATCCGGCCAGCCAACGCGGATTCTGCGTTCTCTCTTCGCACATGTCAAGGAAGGGAAGGGTCAACGGGTATTGCATGAAATACGCGTCAATAATCTGCTGACACTGATCAGCCGTAACGTCTGTCCCCTCCTCCTGACACTGCCGGGCTATAGCTTCAGCCCCCCTACCGTAAGGGATGCCAAAGTTGACGCTTTGGTGTGTCAGGATACCACCATAGGTGACGACGTGTGTAGAGTCCGTAGTACAATCATAAACTCTTCGATCACCTACTGCTGTCACTTCCCGCACTAGCTGGAAGTTTGCTCTCAGTTCCAACAACGCATTCAACTCGTTGTAAGCCGCTGTGGCCTCCTCTGACAGCCGGCCAGGTTCTACAGCACCAAGAATCAACCGCAACCGTGTAGGGCTAAGGCTGATTCGTGTACTCACTCTCGTACATTCACGGCACTTCTCTTTGGTCTTACCTGTCACATACGGCAACAGAACAGTCAACCTACCAATCTGGTGCGGAATGATGTCTCTGTCCTGTTTGTACGCCCCGCTAGCCACACACTGAGCTGTTTTGCGTTGTGTGATGAATCCGATGTGCTCCAGGAAATTATCCCGAGACGTGTTACCTCGCACAGCGATCGCATAGTACGTCCCGTCGTAGCCAGCTCGGCTCTCTGGGGATACTTTACAGATCACAGCAAATGCAGCCAGCAACTGCTGCAGTCCGTACGCCAGCTCGTTACTCGCGGTGGAATACGTGATCCCAAAGCTGCTGCCGTTACGCTTTGCCGACCCGTCACCTTCGAACATCCACCTCAGCATGATTCGCAGCAGGTGCTGGGGCCATGACCATACAAACTCTGGCATCTTGAGGTTGTGAGAACCTCTACCACAAAACTCGCACAACCAGCGAGACAACTCTACGGAAGTTATGACATGTTGAACCGCTCCTTTTGCATTTGCTTGAGGTGATCGTACCCTGTCGCCAAACAGCCGGAGTAGCAATTGAGTAACTGCTGCAGAAAACTCTGGGTCATACGCCTCGGATATCCCAATCTGAATATGGCCGCTAACCGGGTTATTGCTACCTTCTGCCAGAAACAAACCAATAAACGCAGCCCAGTCTTCGTTGAACGCAGTTGGGAAGTTTATTGATTTGAAACTTGTCAGCTGTTCGCACGGAATTGTCACGAACTCTGTGTTGCCCCCAAACGGCCCCACAGCCTGTCTGACAGCAACCCAATCCCCAACAGCGATGTCTTCAGCATACCGGAATCCGTACGAGCCATCAGCGTCGATCACTCGATACTGGTGAGCCCCGGTTGAAGTCAGGCTGAACCCCATCTCTGTTTCTACCTTCAGGCAGGGTTTAATCCCGCCGGAATAGACCCCAATCAGCGGCAGATCTTGCCGCTCACTAGCCAGCTGCACAGCTCCCGGCCGGGCTTGCCATTCGTAGTCGTTCAAACCTGCGGCCACTGCCTCAATTAGCAACATACCTTGGGAAGTATGCAGTCTTGTACCCTCCACAACACACTTTGCAGCATTTCTAAACTGCGGAAACCCTGCTTTTACCAGCCCTTTTTTAGTTGGTTCGCAGTCTAGCTTAAACGCTTTAACAGCCTGATTGCTGTGGATGTCGTAATACTCTGGGTGATTCTCCGGCAGAATATTTCTTCTGACGTGCTCAATCATCGCGGCATCTCCGGACAGCCACGCTATCACAGCCAGCTCGGCCCCGGTGTAGTCTGCCTCTATCAGAACGTACCCTGGGGAGGCTTTTAACACGCTGCGGATCGGGTGTGAGTAACACGGGGCACCCAACACGCTGAGATAATCGCCCTGCGCCTTCCCCTCTCCGGTGACCCTGTCCGTTGCCCAGGATCCCAAAATTCTTTTGTAGTCCGCCTCGCGTCGCGACGAGATAGCTTGCAGGTTTGGGCGTGAGCTGGAGCCTCGCCCAGTTTCCATCGTCTGCCTGAATCTTGTCCTCACTTTACCGTCATCATTTGCCAAACTGGCAATACCCTTATCGTAAACAAAAAATCCGGCTGTGTTTTTTTGAAATTCTCCATTCGTGTTTGTGAAAGGTGTTCTTAGAAGACCCTTCAGCGTTTGCGAAACAAACACAATATCTCGCAAGAGCATGACCAGTGGGTTACGGTACCCGAGAATGCCCAACGTCTCCTTATCCGCCGCGGGTGTGTGAACGGCCTCTGCTCTTCGCATGACGACCTTGTCCCACGTCATTGACCGCTTACCTGTTGTCTTCAACGGGGTAAACCCCAACGACAACGCACCCTCAGGTCGCTGTGCTCTCCGCTGATTTGTAATTGGGTCAATCTTGGGGGAGAACGGCGTCCCGAACAAAAACTCCACCTTATGTGGGGCGCTGCTTGGATTGAAGGTGGGCCAACCGATTTGAGATCTCAGGTGCGTCAACAGCCTATTATGCACATCGATGAACAACAACGCCAACATATCGATCCGCGGAAAATCGACGCTGATCCCTGTCATTTCCATTTCCAGCACGCCGAGACTGGCGCTGTGTGAAACGAAATACGACTCCCACGAACTGTTACCAAACGAATCGCTGTCCAGCAGTCCGCCCTCTTGCATATGCTTGAAACAGATTCTCCGGCAACAGTCTACGTCCAGGTGTGCATAGTTGTACCCAAACTCTGGGTCTGTCGGCTCGGGGTGTAGCAACCACTTCGGCAAAAACCCATAACCCTCGAGCTGATCTTTAGTGATCCCCAACTGTTTGCACCGTTCGGTCACAGCGTCCCGGATGAGTCTGTCGTACGCCGGGGCATCCGTGTGCTTAATTGTCTGCTCTGTCAGCCCGTAGAGTGCTGTCTCATCCACAGCGTGGCATTGCAGGATTGTGTCAAACCCGCCGTGAGACCGCATCTGCGATAACTCAGCTGGTGGTGCGTACGACTCTCTCGCATCGATGCCTGCGTGCACCAACCACGGCAAGTCCGCTCTAAAGAAGTGGCCTCCAACTCTTGGACGCCAGTTCGCAGCGGGATCTGGCAGGAGCAGCCGCTTTAACTCTGTTATCGCCGCATCGATACTCGGCTTGAATGCCGGCACCCCATTCTGGTGTCGCAGGATCACCGCAAAACCTTCTTTGTGTTTTGTCGAGAATTGGATCGTTCGAAGGTAGGCACCCTCGTCAGTCGGGTACGCTCCATCCCACTCCCCGTCCACAGCAATCAGGTTTCGCCACGGGTCCGTATCGTTGCGTATCTCGTCAATGATTTCCCGCAATTGACGCTGCTTGTAGATATTGATGTGCCGCAAGCCTGTCTCTTGCTGACCTACCTCGATACCTCGTGTTAACCTGGCAAACGTACTGAACGTAGCACAGAAGTCATCCAGCTTTTCCGGTTGTAGAGCTACCGCACCGGGACTCTCCGCAACCATGACCCGGGCTGTCTTGAACACAGGCTCCCCGCCTGGTAGTGTCAAGTTAATGTACTTGTCAGCCACTCGTCCCAGCATGTCCCTGATGGTTTGTTTGTCTCCCAAAATAGCCTTAACAGCTTCAGACCCAAGACAGAGGATAAAATCTGGCTGCACCAGCCGCAGCTCCTGCTCAAGCAGGATCGCATTAGACTTAATGTGGTCTTTTGGTATCGCATGACTCTGGGGGTTTACAATCGGCCACTTCACTACAGGGGTCACGTACCAGGTTTGCGAGTCTGTAACACCTGCCGTCAGCATAGCTTGCTGCACCACTGTCGCCGCATCGCTTACCAGGTGGCTTCTGGCCGCCATCTCGTCACGACCTGGGCACTTATAGATCACCATCACACTGGACCGCCTCGGTCCTCCGGCTTGGTAGGCCAAGACCTGGTGAAACTTGTGCCCTGGAAGCATTGGCGCATCAACATAAGTCGACTTCAGCGGTACCCGCATTGTGAAGCGGGGGTCATAAAGGGCTCGTCTATACAGGTAATTCAGGGCTGGTCCGAATTCCTGTGGCTGTCCGGCAGCTCGGCTCCTCGCTGTAGCTGCTGTGGGCTGCGGGTCCCCAAGTGCTTCCGCCATAAGCCTAAAGACGTGGCCCGGTGGAGGCATACCTGGGCTGTTTAACGGGTAGAACGGGTACTCTCTGTTGAACTGCTCGCTAACAGGTTTCCCCGCTAAAAGTCGCTGAAATTGCTCACTGTCTACAACGTTCTCAAACGAATTCATACAACACACCTTTCCTAGCTAGCTGGGCGCTGTTATGCGGACCCCTCTAGCTGAGCACTGTGAAACAATAATGGACCAGTTTACCTCTCGGGGTAGAGATCCGGGATCTGTGCCGTCTGGCAACCTCACTGACAATACTGGTGACTGGCTGCACGCAGCAGTCAGTCGCTGCAATGCGATAGCTGTCTCCTCTACCGCTTCCGGATCATAGAGTAGCACTATCGGCTTACCAGCACAGTTCACAGCCAGCAGCTGTGCCTGCTGCTGAGACAGGCTTGAGCCCATGGTAGCAACGCCGGGGTTACCAATTCTGTGTACGTCGGTAAGTCCTTCTGTGATGACAACACACGGACATTGCGAAGCCACATCAAAGTTGTACAGGATACGCTGCTTCTTTAGCCCTGGCATCGTGTAATACTTGGGTGTTGTCTTCCAGTTGCTCAGTTCTCCGAGGTGCCTACCCTGCCAACCCACATACTGCGAGTTGAACCACACAGGGAATATTATCCTACCTGCCGCCGTCGCATATCTGTCGCTGGCTGACGAGCAGTAGCCCGCCCCCCACTGCCTTAAACTGTCCAGCGTATACTGTCTCTCTACTAGCATATACTGCAGAGCTGGGTGATTAGGATTAGATACATATAAGTCAGCCAGCGGTAATACCACACCCGGCGGGGAGGCTTCTCGCACAGTAACAGCTTCTTCTGCTGTCGTCTCAGACTCTCGCACGCCGAACAAGTTATTACCTCGCTCACTCGCGTTGCGAAACCCGTAAATCAAATCGTAAAGTTTCTGCTGGTTTGTGCCCTGCGTCAGGCAGCTCTCGTTGTAACAGATAGCCAAAAACTTCATCGGCCACCCGTCGTGACCCACCTGCCCAAACATGTGGTTAACCCACAGTCTCTGCCGGGTATCGCGACAGAAAGGACAAGGTATCGTGTAATACTCTCCGGCCACCTCAACATTCAGTCTTGGTCGTTGTACCAGCATGGACTGCCTGGCTGTTGCGATGAATGGGAGCCCCTCGTTTGCTACACCCACTTGACCATCTGTAAGTGCCCACAACTTGTCATACAATCCTCTACATAACACGCTATGGCCAAGATATTCATGATGTCCTGCACCTAACATCTAAGTATTGCCGCTCCCTTCCAGTTCTGGCATAGTCGCCTGCGGAGGCATAGCCGATAAGTTTGTCCTCCTCGACAGTGTTTGAATGGCTCCAATAGCCGCAGCCTCTGTTGCGCTGAGGAACCCTGCTCCAGAGTCGCTCACCACGTACTGCGATGAAACATCCACCATAAGTGCAAACTCTGGGTGGATTTTTAGAATTGCCGGAGCCACATTCTCATTCGCCCTGTTACGGGTCTTTGAGAAGTTAAACATTCGGCAACCCGTCACAGGGTCGGCCACCCCGAGTACCCCGCATACTGCCATGTTTTCCGCAAAAGACTTCGAGTCCGCCGCGTCAGTATGTTTCAGTCTGCGGGTCGGTGCGCTTTTACCTATCTCACCGTTGAGCTGGTGCAGCACCCAAACCGGGCACTGAAACCTCTCGGCGATCTGCTGACGCACACGACTACCGAAATACTTCAGCAATGGTGTTCTTTTTCCCTCGTCCATGCCGTTGGCGTGCATGTGCCTCTCTACAACCAACCCTGCATAATCTATGACAACCATAGAGACCTCCACATTGTCCAGTGACTCCACAAGTCTGCTGATATGTGCTTCAATCTCGTCGATGTAGCCGGTACCCGCATTCGGATACTCCACAGATCCCGATATGTCCAGTACACGGAAGCAGGCTGTCAGGATCGGCCGTCTGAGTTCGTACCTCTCCCGCTCTGAGAGGACATGCGGCTGACCTCGCTGGTCTTCTCGCTCATACGGCAACAACGTCGCTTGCGTTGTCATGTTCGTGAATGGGTCTGGTACGCTGACCCTGTCTCGCGGGATGCGAAAGAATCCAGACCACACCTTCGGCCGCAACAGCACTGCAGACTCTTCAGCCGTTACATAGATCGAAATCTTCGGTCTAGTGTTGTTTTGTTGGGCCATAAACCAACACAACGACGCATTTGAAATTGCCAAATGCACACCCATTGTCGTCTTCCCGCCACCTGTGGGACCCAGTAGACCATACACCTCCCCGGCCCGCTGCCCGCCCAACGCTGTATCCATGAACGTAGTGCCTGTCGGTGTCAGCTCCAGTTGTGTGTTGATCGCGGTTCCAAATTCTGGCGCCATTTCAACTACTGGTAGGTCGGATAGGGTATTTGCCTCGCTGTGCAACCGTGTAGCTGCTTGTAATACGCCAAACAGGTCCACCGGTACAGATTGCATCCCTGCGTTGTTTATGATTCTGCGTACGGGTGAAAACACACCCCTCGCAATAATCAGCCGCCGCAAAATGGTCCTGGCTAGCTCTGCGTTAGGTCCGCCTGTCGTCACGCTTGGGTTGGCTACAGCGTATAGCAGACCATACTCGTTGCGAATAAATAATGTCTGGTTCTGCTGTGCCATCAGGACAATGGCTGGGTTGTTGCCGAGCTCCTGCTGCACCACATAAACGAGTGACTCATACGTCACGCCACCATACTGATTCCACGATGCCGATATAGCCGCCCATGTCAGGCTAAGCAGTATCTCGTCGTCTCTGAAATAACTCGCCTGCAGCTGGCGGCTCGCCTCTGCAAACATAGGTTTATTTGTTCCGCATACAATCAACAAAAACTCAATCGCCGTTGAGTCTACTGCAGACTCGACGACAATAGGTCTCTGCGAATACGCAACAATGTCGCGTATCCCCTGGTCTTGCACTGCCATGGAGACATCCTAAAACAATTAGCGGCTACAGCCCCATTTCCGCACGAATTAAACACGCTGCCGTCTGCAGTTGCGCCGGTACGCCACTACAGAGTGCTCTATCATACTGCTCTGCTTCAAACACATACTGCACCAACGCTGACCTGAAACTGGTCACCGCTATGTGATTTATCGCCTGCTCTATGGCTACACAGAACCTGGTGAATGGCGTGATGACACACCCCGTGCGATCCGTCAAGGCGTACGAAAGTGCGTCACGCTCTGACCACCCCAGATTCCGCATCAACGGCATGGCCACCATACCGATCTGCGTCTGATCTGACTTTATCTGCTTCCGAATGTGCTCAACCCGGTCGACGTGAAATTGCTGCCAGTTCTCAGCCGCCCACTCTGAATAGAGCATGCGGGCAGCTGGAAAAGGTAACCCGCCATCCCTGCGTTTTGAGAACGCCTCGAACTGGGCTCTGATATACAGGTCTGGCGGTGCTTTCAGGTGCAGCAAATGGATAGCTAGTCGTTCCCAGGCATTCCTGCCAGCCCTAACGGCTGACAGGGCTTTGTCACCATCTACGACCCGTATGCCGTAATCGCGGTACCTTGCATCCCCTAGCATTCTGACAGAGTTGCAATAAATGGCCCGAATGGCAGAGGCAAGCTCCTCAGCCGCCCTGCCTATAGGAATCGAAGTGACTGCTGCCGACGCTGCTGCATCATCGCAGTCTTCCGTCATTAACAGTATCGCCCTACTCATGGAATTCTCCTTGCTGGTGCACCTGCACTCAGCCAGCCTAGCTTCTTATAATGCTTTCCCCGCACTTCAGATCTTCGCAGGAATCGCTTATCGAAAAGGTCATAACAGTCTACCAATACAGCCCCAGTTTTGTCAGCGGCAATACGACTCAATCTGCCGGGTCCTTGATTATCGATGATCTCAGACGCTCTGGCATCCACTCGGTACAGGACGCGCAAATGCGGGAAGTCTACCCCGGTTGCCCAGACATCTGTAGCGATGACACGGCGAACCGTGCCTGTGGTGAACCCTTCGCGTAACTCGTCCCTGCGTCTTACAGTCATCTGCACAAAATTCTCGCCGACAAGGCCGTGGTTTTTGTACTTTACCATCTTCTCGGCCGTGATCGGTCCGTGGCACAATTCAAAATCTGGCAACTGTTTTGCCAGGTTTGCAGCGTGCTCAAACTTCTCGCACAGAATCAGTATCTGCGTATCGTCTGGGTAGCTCCTTCTGATGTCATCAACAATAAGCTGGTTTCTACCGTGGTTAGACCAGACACCAGCCCGCATGGCCCGGGCATCCTGCAGCGAGGCGAAACCAGCTACAGGATTATCAGGTAGGTGGATGTGAAGCCACCTGACGGTAATTGGTACAACAAGACCTAGCGCCTCCGCTTCCACATAACCCATCTTGTAAATACGAGAACCGAAAAGCACCTCCAGCTCTCGATCTGCCTGATCGAGTCGCATGTCGCACGTTCCAGTGAACCCAAAATTTCGTGTCGCACTCCAAGTAAAACCGATATCTCGGGAGTGTGTCGGGGCTGCCATCTTGTGGACCTCATCCGCTAGTAGGAAGTCCGCATCACCATCTGATTTTTTCATGCTGTTCGCAACGAATACAGTCAGCCGGCTACCGAAGAAGTTCTGCCCTGCTCCGACCAATCCCACATTACTGTAATACTTTGTCAGGCGTCTACAGATGCTGCGAGCTAAGTCTGCACCAGGTACAGCGATGTGAAATTTAGCTTTAGGGTATAAGGCGGCCAGCATGGCAAATATCTCACCCTTACCGAACCCCATTGTCGCATCTACGATACCGCACTGATTTGCAGCTATCAACTGCAGGCACTGCTCCTGCCCTGGTCTGAACTCGAACATGCTCCTTAACTTGTCCCAGTTCGGCTCGTAGCATGTCGGCCGCACTCGCTCTGGTGACATGTCGTAGTACTCCACCGGCACACCACGACTATGAAGCCAACTATAAACTCTAGTTAGCATCCCAAACCCCGTGACAATAGCGCCGTAGTTGTCGTAACTAAACAGCCTTGTGCTGGTCACCTGCACATTTTGAGTCTCTCCGCCTGGTCCGTATCTGGCGTAACCTCTTAACAGCTGCACTTTTCCGTATGTTAGTTCAGCCTCCAGTGCTTCTTTGAGCTCTACTGGCGGGCTTTCCAGCTTGTCGTCGCTAATTGAAATCACCGTACCCGCTCTGCGTATCAGTATCCTCTGCGTCATAATTCCTCTGCCTTATCCAAGTCTTGCCTCTGTGTGTTTAAGCCAAGCCTCTGCATCTTGCTGCTTAAAACACAGCTGCGGGTCAAATATTCCTGTCATGTGCGGGTGGTTCATCGCGTACAAACTGTTATGCCAAACTCGAACAAGGAAGTTAACGAGAGCTCTAGTGCTGCGAAGTGCTTCCACCTCGTCACTTGTGGAGCTCTGAATTATGTCACGAGCGATTCTAGATACACCCTCTCGCATAACCAGCAGACTGTGCTCGTCGCGCCCGTTGTACACCATATCCAACACTTGGCTGCACTTGCTGTATTTAGGCGACTTATCCCCCGCCAGCACGGCACAAATATGCCGAGGTGTTAATCTCAGGTATGTGTGAATCCCAACATAGCCGGGTTTCCCTTCTCGCAAAAACCACCTCGGATCAAGGATGCTCTGCATTATACCCCGCAATTGCGGTGGCGGCTCTGGCGTCAGAAAGCTCAACCCGGGCCAGAATGGGAGCGTTGTCGCCGATACGCTGCTGTCCGTCATATATCTCAGCACATCACAAAACGCAGCGTTCACCACTATCCAACCACCTGTGCTGGATCTTCGTTTACATCTTTTAAGTCGTTGCAGGATGCTGTCTGCAGATGTTGATGCGTTCTCTCTGTGCGTATTTGGCCCAGCTACGAGAATGGTGCAGCGGTCTCCGCAGCGTCTGTAGAGCTGCAAAATCAGGTCAGCGTTCCATAGTGTCCCCGTTGTAAAAACCTTGGCATAAGTTTTCCTTAATTCTGTAAAAAGCACATCGAGTGGGCCACAGTACTCCGAGCAGGTTAACCCCTGCGCGGAGACCATGATCTTCCCACTGACTACCGTAAACACAACAATTTCCGACATTACGTCAACTCTATAACCTTGCTGAAAAGATGGTCTAGCCGTCTCTCGTGCGTCACCACGACACACTGCAGACCAGAAGATTCTGACATCCTTTTCAGGTGCGTAAACACTGGCTCAAACGCTTCAATGCGCCGAGAGTCCAGAAACGCTGTCGGCTCATCCAACAGCAGACAATTCACTTGTGGGATGATCGTCCGTGTCATCGCTAAACGAAACGCAAACGCCATCGCGACTTTCTGCCCCTGGCTCAGCCGCTGGGCTGGTTGCACTGTACCGTCGACGAACGATGCCGTAAAGGATGCCTCGTCTGCAACATCAATCCGGAAGTCCGCATCAAACAACTCCAGCTGCTGATTTATTGCACCACGGAGCCGCTGCAGGTTGGATTGCACGACAATTGCCGGGGCTGATTGACTGTGCAGTATTCTTTGTGTTTCCACAAAAATACCTCGCACATCACGTACAGCTCTGGCCTCTTCTTCTGCTGCCAGCGTTGCAGTCAGCTGACTCTCCAGCTGCAGAACACGATCGGCGAGCACTGTCTCCGTCGTGTTTGCCTGCTGAATAGCTGCGACCACAAGTTGCCACGTTGCCAAATCTGCAGAGATTTCCGGCTCCTTGCTGTAATCCACAACAAACGCCGACCTTGAGTCGATCGCTGCCTGTTTCCTGGTCGTTGCTTCCGTGAGTGCTGTGGTAGCTCGCAATACCTCCGACTGCATTCTTGTGAGGGTGTTCTGTCGCTCCCGCAACTCCTGCCACAGTTGCTGCACCTGCGTCACAGCATGCATAACATCGCGACGATCCGATGTTGGGGGCACTGGTGGTGCCACCATAGTTTGCGACGCTGCCTGTAGTCGGTCCCGACAGCTCTCTGAATGGGTTACGGCTTTCGCTAAACCTATTTTATAAACCGCCGCGATGTCCAGTCGTCTAGAGATGGTGAGTCGCTCTGCCAATTTCGGCTCGATATCCCTCACCGCCTGTTGCTTACGTTCCAGCACGTGTGTACCTACCGCTCCGCACGTAGGACACTTATCGAACGCAGGCATATTGGCCAGCTGTGACAACACAGTAATATCTGTAAGTAGCTCGTTATGCCTCCCCTCAGCCTGTCGAACTTGCTCGTCACTCAGTAACTGTTCTGGTGATGCCGTGTCTCGTAGTGTTTGCTCCGCTTGTGTTGCGGCAACACAAGCTGCTTCTAGTTGTGCCACATACTTGGAGGATGCTACTCTTACCGCCTCCACCTGATCGTACAACAGCCAAGCTTTGGCCTGCGCATCAACGTACGCCTCATCTACGAGAGATATTGCCATCTCTTTGCTGGTAATAAGCGACTCCTGCAGCTTTACAGCAAATACTGCCTCTGCTGCCGGAGCCGTAGCCACAGCCTCCTGCTCTGTATACAGCGTCACATGCGTATCCAGCCTCCTGGAGAGCTCGATCTCCCGCAGCACTCTCTCACAGAGCTGTAACTCTGCTTGCACGGATGCTGCAGTATTCGGGTTTGCTGCGATAGCCTCCTGACACCGCCGCAGCTCCAGTCTGCAGTTAGTCAACTTGACAGTTACAGCCGCCGAGTCTTCACTCATGACCGGCACCTCCATTCTGGAGATAAACCCGGTCAATTCTTGTAGGGCTGTCTCAGCCCTCTCCAAACGGAACAACTTCTGAAACTGTGACCGTCGGGCTGCCGGGGACTGGTCCAGAAACGAGAACAGTTCAGAGTGTGTCACTACCACCATAGCTCTCAGGATTTCCTGCGACACCCCGAGCATACTTTCGACTGCTGCCTTCACAGCTGCGTCGCCCGAGATCTCCTCCCTCCCGTTTATTGTCATAATTGCCGTGGGTGTTTTAGGCCTCAAATTGCGGCGGATCACAACTGTGCTGCCGCCGTGCTCAAACACGAGTTCCACGAATGACTTGGCGTTCTTCCCAGCTCGCTGATTGATGTTATCAGCTTTCACACCTGCCGTATCTATCTCGCCCGTGAGAGCAAAACCGACAGCGTTCAGGATGTTTGACTTCCCTGAGCCGTTCGCGCCAACGATTGCATTCAATCCGTCACCAAACACGATCACCTTGGATTCGTGTTGGCAGAAATTAGACACTTCCAATTGTATCAACCGCACGACTGCTGCTCCCTGTTTTGTATTTTTGCACAAACTCTGACAACACTGCTGGGCCGCTACCTTTAGCGGACTCAATTAGCAGTAACGCTACCACTTTCGCTTCTTCAGACACATTCTCAACCATTCCCACAGCTGCTTCCAGGGTTACCAACTCGCTAGCTGTGGCCGCGGTAGCTGCCGCCTCTCTGAACTGTGTCAGCACGGCATCACCCGCTGTCCGACTGGCAATCAGGTGCACCCCGGCCGCCTTAGCTGCCGCCTGCAACACCATAAACACGTTGCCGCTCATGGAGTCATTGTAAGCGACGCTCACAATCGGCTGCCGAATATCCTGCGGGTTATGCGGGCTTGTGAGCTCACCAGCTCGCCGGATCATTGGTATCAGGCTAGCCAGCTCTTCCTCGCTTTGCAGCACATACCGCTGCACCGGTCTCGACAGTAACGGGATCCCTGTATACGTCAGAGACTGTCCTGTCGGTGACATTGTGGTGTGCAGCGTAAACACAAAGTGATTGCTGGGCTCATTTACGGCATTTACGCACACTGCCCCCGGTGACAATAACGAGACCGCTCCACCGTCTGCCGCTGATCCTGTGGACGCCAACACCATGTGCAGATCGCCGCTCGCTACAGCTATCGCTCGTGGTAACCAGGAAGCCTCTGCTGTCTCCGATGACCCCATCTTGCCAAACTCTGCCCACGCTTGATGCGTAAACAAGATCTGAGCCTCTGCTGGTATGTGAGCAAGAGATTGTTTGAATACAGGTAGCGGCTGATAGTCCAACCCATAACAGGCAACCTGCTGCTGCCCATCCTGCGTCGGCAGGTAGTGCACCTTCTCGTGCATCCATATCGGCCACGCATGCACACTAGGCCACGGCGTAGCACAGTAGTCGTGATTCCCCTGGATGAAATACACAGCGATATTATGACTCTGCAGCTCATCCATCTTTTGACAGAAAACCTGCACTACCGTCGACGGGACGGACCGCGAGTCAAAAATGTCTCCCAGCAACACCAGCGGTAACTGCAGCTGTATCGCTATCGCCACAGCTTGGCTAAAAGCACAGATAGCGTCTCCAGTAATGTCTCTCCGAGAAACCCATGTCCTGTCTGCCAGGTGCAGGTCGCCTACAATCACAGCGACAGCATTATTATTAGAAATACAATTCTCCACTACATTATCTCCTCTTCCAGTGTATTTGTTGGTTTAGACCCTACACAATTTTCCTGACAACAAAGCGGGCAGAGTGACACTCTGCTAAGTCTTTGCTTCTTTACTCTACGCCACCTTCTACCAATGGTTAACAGCTGCGTGACCCGCGTATCTGAACTGGAAGATATGGCGCTCGCTGCTTTTACCGTCCCTGAAATAAGCTCAGCTGTTGGCCCGACTTTCGGCCCGTCACCTCCGAGTTTTATTGTTAAACTCTCTGACGACGCTGCCTCCACCAGCAGTGACCGCATAGTGAGAAGCTTACTACAGCCACCACACAGCAGTCTGTTAATGTACACCTGCTCAAACATGGTTAATTTCACGGTTTGCTCTACCTCTGTTAAACCCTTGGCACGACTTGGTTATTAATAACCAAATATCGAGGTGTAAGACTTCTGCTCGTTCTCGACAGATTTCACAGCTATTACGCCGCTGAGATGGCGCAGACGCAGCCGGGATTTTAAGGCCCCGGCTGCGTGATTGGTGTGCTCAGCCTGACCGGAGACGGAGCAACAGGTACCTCCATGGCAAGAGGTCTCCTGTGAATCATACACCGAAAATCGCTTATTCCTTAGCTGTCTGGTCACTTTTTTGCATCACAACTCTCAAATACCCTGCCGGCATAATAAAGTCGTACTGACCCAGAAGTGCGTACTCTCGCGGAGGTAGCTCTTGCACAATCAGCGGGTTACTTGGTGGTGAGTCTGCGTCTGCCAAGAACGCGTCAACGTATGGGCCACCCTTGTCATCCCCGTTGACAATCCGGATCGTCACAAGGTACGTGGTGCCCTCTGCTGTGATTTTGTCTTCCCAAAACCACAGTGTCTCCCCCGCCCCCTTCTCGGCGACTGCGGTCTTATCGCTCAACCACCGCCGAGCATTCGCCAGCTCTTCCGGCTCGGCATCGATGATCCATGCTTCCAGACGCGGTAGCACAGCGTAATTAGCGTTTGAAGGTGCCAGTGGTAGCGGTGAGTCACAACTCGTGACTGATGTCGCTGCAATGTCCTCCAACCTCTGCCCCCCGTCTTCCAGAATGTCTACGTAGCCGCGACCACCTTCCTCTGCGAAGGTCAACACAACAGCCCGGAACTGCACACCGGATGGGTGCGTGTAGATCACACGAGCACCCGGTGCAAACACAGCAGGTCCGCTGCTCTCAGTCTTTTTCCGAGTTTTCTTCGTAGCCGGTGCTGCTGCTGCTGCTGCTGCTGCTGCTGCTGCTGCTGTCGCCGCAGGCACAACCGCTGAGCCCTCTGCTGCCGCCGCAGACGCCTCAGGAGCTGCCTGAGCCTGATTCTGAGCCTCTCCAGCCACAGAAGCCTCCACAGAGCCTCCTGTGGTTTCTGGTGCGGCTTCTGCTGTGGTAGCTGCTGCCGGTGTATCGGTCGTGTCGAATGCCCCATCCATGAACATTTTCTGCAGATTCGGGTTATCCACCCACTGCAGCAACGTCAGCGGGACTGCCGTCTGAGTGGATTCGGCTTCGCGAACCATGTCGACGTACAGAGCCAGGTACCCAATCACTTCCTTTGCCGACCACTGCCGTACGCCCAGCTTGGCGGCAGTTGTCTTGGCTCTCGGCAACCGAGACGAGATGATCAGCTCGGGGATTGTGTTCCCTTCTGTGAGGGGATTTGCAAACGGCGTATACATCTGCAGGAACGTTTCGAACGGGAGCGACGGGGTCAGCATTCGCATGAACAAATACAACGTCACCAACTCAATCTGCTTTGCGTCTCCTCGAAACGCATCGCAACCACCCTGCTTACCAAACTCTGCTAAAAGTTGAGGGATTGTTTTCATCTTCTACCTAACTGCTTTCTGTTTGTTGGAATTCACCACTACGACTGTACTGAGAAATTTTAACCTGCTGCAGAACCCGATTGTAGGCCAGCAGCAACTCGTCGTCTGCGGTCAGCCACTCCGGCCGATACCTCAAGACTCTAGCGAACCACGACCGAAACTTCGAGCGATGGATCTCTCTGCTCGTCCACATGTTTTCATACACCACCCCATCTTTGGTTTTGCAGACGGGTTCCATGTTCGAAGTGAGCAAGAGCGTAGGTGGTACCGCAACATGCTGACTGACCGTCGTGAGCAACGTGAAGATCTCCACGTGCAGCTGATACTGGCCGGCTTTGGTCTTGGTAAACCAGAACCGCACGCTGCGAAAATAACCTTTCAAAGACTTCGCGTTCTCTACAATAGTTCCGCGATTTCTTCCCTTCGCGACGTCCTGCATCACACTGAGTGCTGCAGCTTCCAGATCCGCCACCGTGCTGTACGTGTACCGATGCCGTCGAACAACTACCGTCATAGCTCTGTGAGATATACCTAACCTCGGGCCGAACTGGATGGCTTTGCAACATGCCTCAAACATCTGCCAGGCTTTGCGGGAATAACAGAACGGGCAAATCCGAATCATGCCGCAAGCCCAGCTATGGGGCACCACGCTGACTGTCAGCGGTCGACAGTTGATTCGCGTGTTCCATGTGGAGTCACAAGAATCATAGATCGCAGCTCTGCGGATCTTCTGCGCTGCCTCCGCCCACCGAAATCTCGCACACAGGATTCCATTCCAGACTTTCGTTTCGTCACGTGGAGCTGCTCTTCTAGTCGCTGTGCGCGTCACCGAACTCAAGATGTACGAATGAAAGTTTGTTCGCTGCCCTCTGTGATGCTTACCCTGCCGGAACCCAGTGACGGGCAGGTCACCTTCTCTGGGTGTCGCAGGTTGTGGTGTTAAATTCGCTGAAGCTGCTGACTCATGTGTCGCTGGTTCAGCTTCTGGTTCTGGTTGGTCTGCTGGCACTCCCAGCTGTGTGTCGCCTGTGTCGTCATCTGTGGGATCTGTGAGATCTGTGTCGTCTGTCATGGTATCTGCTTTCTGTTTGCTGGTTTATGGTTACTCGCTCTACTGGCGTCGCAGATATGAGACCTCTGCGCAGGTATTGGTTGTCGCCATTTCACTCATTGTTGCAGATATGAGACCTCTGCGCAGGTATTGGTTATTCGTATCCACGATTAGCCTTCCCCCGTGCTCAGATACGATGCCTCTGAGCTGGCGCTGATGTGTCGCGGATGTGTCGCTGACTACTGTACAGTAGATGTGCGTTGAAAGACCCGCCACATTGTGGGGCTATATGTGGCCGGAGCGCTAGCGACGAAGCCTCAACATATAGCCCCACGCATGTGGACCTATCCCCGAAGGGGGTAGAATCCGGAGAGCACAGTAAATGACCCCTTTTTGACCCTACTTAGCGTACGCAATTTACTGGACTTTTCACATTCTGATCAACTTGCGACACACTAACGAGGCGACACACAGCTGTACAAACGTCTGCTGCGTTTGCTGATTTCTGCTGTACGGCGCCGTACAACGCAGTTTTGGTGAGGATCGTGAAGTTGCACCCTCGTTCGTGTCACTAATCTGTACAGCTTACTGTGTACACAGTATTGGAAAGTTACTGTGCTTGAAATGCCCTAGCCGGTGTCCCGTATGCTGCTGTGCGTTCAGTCTCTTGTTCAGTACTGTACGACACCCGTCTGATGCTGCGACGCTATGATCCGCAGATACGAGGCCTCTGAGTCCGCAGATACGCAGTCTCTGAGGGGGCACTGTTACGCGGACTGCTGCGATACGTCGATCTGCAGATACGAAGCCTCTGCAGAGGCATTGTTGGGTTTACTGTGCTCACCGCTGTCGCTTCCGCGTCCGCAGATACGAGGCCTCTGCAGCGGCATTGTTGGGTTTACTGTGCTCGACACACGTCTCTCTTTGAGTCCGCAGATACGACGCCTCTGCAGCGGCACTGTTGGGTTTACTGTGCTCGCAGCTGTCGAGAGTTTTGATCTGCAGATACTAGGCCTCTACAGCGGCACTATTTGAGTCCGTCAGGCGAGTGAGTAAACATCCAGCGGCCCCGTCATAGGGTCCTCGAAATCCAGCTCACTGATGACCCGGGCTGCATTCTGAGCAACCGTGAGATCCGCCGGTGTTAGCTGGGCTGCTGAGCACATAGCCACACGAGACAGCCCAGCAATGAGATCGGCTGCCCAGTTGAACCTGCTCCGCTGACGGCTTTCCCAGTGAAAATGGCAGACGTACCCCAACGTTCGCAGGTATCTCAAAGACGCCCAGAACGCCCCGTGTTTGCGAGGTACTCGCATATCGTTCGCCATGGCAGCGTTCCCCCAGGTTGCGACAACCTGGGAATCTGTCACGACATGCACGTTGAGAAACCCCTGAGACTCAAGACGGGCTTTGCCGTACTGTCCGTCAAACCAGTTGAGTAGACTGAGATACGGCATGGTTTCCGCAAGATTGATAGACCCTGCGTTCATGGCTCCGAAATTGACTCGTCGTCCCTTGGTTTGGTTGTCAATTAAGATCCCCGCCCACCCGCACGGCCTGTCCACAGCGTTTCCGCTGCCGTCTCCGAGTAGTAGTAGATCCCAGACAGTAATACCGAGACGTTGCAATAAGGGTTGCAGCGGGTCTAGCTGCTCCAGTTGTGGGGATCTACCTTCCGATGTTGGGGTGGTTTGTTGTGGCTGCAATGCTGCTCTCCATTTTCTGAAGATGCTTAGCCTTTTCGGCCATTAACGCATCTGCGGCTGACAATAACGTAGCCTGCTTGGTTTGTAAAAATTGCTGCAGCGACAACGTTTGTTGCTGCAGGCGTATAATCTCACTGGGTCCGCTTATGGGGCCACTCTGCCCAGTAACAAAGACCGTGGGCAGGTTCTCCAGCGGCGGCTGCCACGATAGTACGATAGCGGCCGACTGCAGCTCGGGATAATTGCTCAGCAAAGATTTCAGAAAAGTCTGAGATCCTGCCGCTACACTCTCCCAGAACAGCGGTTTAATGCTGACAGTGTCATCAGAATTTGTCGGTAACTGCGACATCGAAAACCTTACCTAAAAGAGTCAAAATACGCGTTATGGCCAAGCTGTAGACCGGAAGCCGTAACAGTTCTTGCGCCCAGCTTGGTGTCATCGCGGTTATCAATAACCAAACCAGAATCCAAAAAGGTAGCTGATAACGCTGACAAAACTTGCAAGTTAACAGCTCTGCCAACAAACACGGGCACCAGGCATAGAAGACAGCCGGCCCTGTTTCCACAGTGACCTCTGGCAGCTTCTCCAACTCAGCTACAAATGCGTCCGTACCCTCGGGATCGTCACACCGTTCTGTGACCTGCCTAACAACTGTCCGCCAACGCTCGAAAATGCTGCCGTTAGCCCACACGTCCATCGCGGCACTGGCTGCAAGTCCTGCTAAAACCAGATCTGTTAAGGTTATAATCTGAATTCTCCTCGGCCCCAAAGTTGCGTGTGGCCAGCATCCGGTTGCGTGATCTGTGCCTGTCTGGCAATATCAGCACCCGGGAAAGGGTACGCCAATGGTATGTTGTGAATAGGGTGTCTGGCTGGAGCTAGCCTGCTGCCTCCGCCTGTGGTCGCAGAAGCTTTCCCTTTTCTCATCATGTACAATAGAGCGCTGCTGGACACACGCATAAAGATCCCCTTCAGTTACCAAGACAGGAATTTACACCCTGCTGTAGATATTATGAGACACAAGCCAAATCATGAAAATCACCGGATCTGTTGTGATAGCATACAGTATACCTGCTGCTGCCGTACACCATAATGCAGATTTACCGATACACAGCCACTCCAAATACGAATCACCAGTAGTAAACATTATGACCACCTCTAAAAATAGTGCGACAGACCGCAGCGTCATAAAATCTGGACGCAAGAACGGACAATCGCAGCTTACTGTTTCTGAACAACTCCATCACCTTAAAAAATTCGCAGCCGCTGGTGGCTTACACACGATAGAGCCACTGCTGCCAGTATGCCTGTCGTTAAATGGTAAGCCTTACGACCTTGAAGACCATTTTGCATTCTCTCCGATCTATAAAACCAGGATGCCGTCCCAGTGCGTAATTGTCAGCGGGCGGCAGGTCGGAAAATCTGCTAACCAAGCTGCCCACTCCGTACTTCTGTCTAACCTCCGATCATACTTTCGTACACTATTTATAACGCCTCTGTATGAGCAGGTACGGCGTTTCTCTGCTAACTATGTAACCCCGTTTATAAATCAGTCTCCAATTAAATCTTTGTGGACAGGAACCAATACGCAGAACTCTGTATTGAGTAAAACCTTCCGTAATAATTCGTTGATGACATTTTCATTTACCGGCACTAATTGTGACAGGGTTCGCGGCGCCTCTAGTGACTGTGTTATAATCGACGAGATTCAAGACTTTGACAGCGACCACTTCCCTATTATCAAGGAGACTATGTCTCACTCCGAATGGGGTATATCCAGGTACACGGGAACACCCAAGACACTTGACAACACCATACATGGGTTATGGAAAAGAAGCTCACAGGCGGAGTGGTTCGTACCGTGTGGTTGCGGTGTCGAGAATATCCCGTCTCTGGAGTACCATCTGGAAGCCATGATTGGACCGTTCCGCAATGACATTAGTGAAAATGCACCCGGTACTATTTGCTATAATTGCCGTAAACCGGTTAACCCACGAGGCGGTCACTGGGTTCACCGGTACCCGGATAGGCGGTGGGATTTTGCTGGGTACCATATACCGCAGCTTATTATGCCTTTGCACTACTCCAGCCCCAGAAAATGGGACGAGTTGCTCGCTAAACAGCGGGGGTGGGGCAACTACACACAAGCCAGGTTTTATAACGAGGTACTGGGTGAGTCTGTTGACGCAGGGCAGCAACTTGTTTCCGAGACCGAACTAAAGAGGTCGGCTAGTCTGCCGTGGGCTAACAATACCAGCAAACCAGACAAGCTCATGCTGGAGCATCTGAGGCATTACACCACCAGAGTGCTAGCTGTTGACTGGGGTGGTGGTGGGGAGGCCGGCGTCAGTTTCACGACACTCGCGCTGCTCGGTTTTTCTCCGGATGGGAAAATACACTGCTTGTGGGGTAAGAAGCTGGTCGCATCTCAAGAGCACCTACGAGAAGCCAAAGAGATTATGCACTGGATGCAGATATTCTCTCCGGATTTTCTGGTGCATGACTACACTGGTGCGGGTGTTGTGCGAGAAGCTGTTCTGGTGCAGGCAGGGTTCAGACTGGATCGGGTTATGCCAATCGAGTATATCCGGGCCGGTATAGGGAACATGATGAGGTATATCCCACCCTCGATTCTTCACAACCGTGGTCGTTACAGGTTGGACAAGACGCGATCACTACTGTGGACTTGTCAGGCGATAAAGTTGGGTTTTCTTACGTTTTTCGAATATGACCACATCAATGACGACAACCCAGGACTTCTGCACGACTTCCTGGCGTTGGTAGAATCCAAGACCGAGAGCCGACTGGCGGGGGACATCTACACGATCGTAAGAAACCAGATGCTCTCAGATGACTTCGCTCAAGCGATCAACATTGGTTGTTGTGCGTTGTGGCACATCAACGGGGCCTGGCCGAATTTTGCAGACGCCGCGGCAGTGGGGCAGATCTCTATTGAGGGATTGCGGGCTTTCGATAATTGTGAGTGGGATGATGTGTCCGGCAGCAGTATATTCAACACCACGCAGTAGCCCGCTCTTCGCTGCTATCTTCCATTATTTTCCTCTAACCTGTATTATGTGACACTTCGAACACCGGCTAACAGGTTGCCGATTCTACCCAGCTCAGGGAGCACGTTATGCTTATCGTAGATCAATCAACAGATATCAGTGGGCAGGTTCTGCGACAGATCGCAGCAACACACCCTCTTCCTCTTTTCGTAAAGTCTGCAGGAGAGGCATCTAATCTGGGAGACACGGAGGAGCTGGCTGCGCATATTTACGCTTACCAACAGCAGCGGATGTTCCCTTGCCATACGAAGTCGGCTACGTGGTTATCTGCTGCGTATTTTGCCCAGCAGCAAGACTCTGTACACCCAGCGGACAGGCCGCAGATTGTAGATCACCTACAGAAGCAGGCTAATTTCTTCAACATCGGCCCAGTCGTTGCAAGGATCCTTGCCGCACCTGTGTTTGAAGAGGAGTCCCTCCCGGACAGCAGTTACGCGCTGATCGTCAAGACCGCAGATGATCGCACGGAGCGGCTACTTCCTTTGCGGGACGCAGAAGAAGTGAAGGTTGCCGCGGACTGGTTTTACGCTGGGTGGAAGGATATGCCGTTCGATATTCGGCACGAGATCGCTACACGTATCCACAGCAAACTGGCTGATAGTGACACCACAGAGAACCACGAGCAGCTCGAGAAGACAGCCGGCATGGGTTTCTGTGACAAGGATGATATTGTGAGTGCGTGGGCGGTGCGAGGGCTGTTGACCCGCTCAACATTCCCCGAGCACTCCAAGCAGGCGATCGAGATCGCTGAGACAGTCAGGAAGGCTGATATTGATCTCCGGGATACCTCTCTACGGATCAAGATGGCCGCCACAATGGATGATTTCGATATCGCTACGAATCTCCGCAGCCGGTATTGTGACACCATCACCTGGCCAGAGAACACACTGTTCCACATCACTGAAAAGCAGGCTATGGCGTTTGTTGATGATCATGTCATGCTGTTGAATGGGTCTGTGTACAAGAAAGCAGATCTCGCCAAGATCAGCAGTGGTCAGCTGCAGGACTGGCTTGGTGATGCTTTCGCAGACAAGTGCGGGGGTGTGCTGCCAGACCCGGAAAGGATTGCGAAAGCTGCTGCAGCATTGAATGAAGACAGCACGCGTCTGTTTAATAAACTGGCACAATCTGCCGGTATCTATCCGACAGCTGTAGGTCCAGAACCAGTGCCGTCACTGTCACAGGCGCAAATTGACAGTTTTGCCAGTAGCTATATGCCGGTGGTGTGAGCATCAAACACCTGGCGGCTATTGCTGCAGCCGCCAGGTTTGGTTGAGTATTCTACACATCTGCCTGAATTGTGACGTGTGTCACTGACGTGTTACAGATTTGCTTTGGCTGTAACACTGTCTCCCATCTCGGATCCCGGTCAGACCAGCAAAACCTGCATTTAGCGCAGGTCATGGTTGTTGCCAGTTGCACACCGTTTTCTGCAGGGCAAACCATCACACTGTTACCCTTCTTGAGTACAGTCTTGGTGTTGTCTCGAAAAATCAGGTCTGCATCTTTTGGTGCTGCGGCCGCATCTGCGTCATCAACAGCCAGGTACGCTCTGCGGATTCCTGCGATATACGGTGCCGCAGAATCGTCTCGGTCCATTGACCACCAGAGTTGCATGTTTGGTACAGCCCCCAGCTTCAAGAGAGGGATCAGGAGCTCCTCTACACGCCAGGATCTCGTGTACGCGTAGAATTGCACATTCTTCAGGTTCTGGGCGACCTCGACCCATTTTCGGATGTAGTCAGGGCTGTAGAAGTCCCCGCTGACATGCACGCGAACCACATTTACACACATTGAGCTTATCTTTGCTGTGATCCAAGCTGCGAAGTTCTCTGACTCCGCCAGATCTTTGTTCTTTTGCAGAATGTCGATGTTTCTCGGCATGCGAAAGAAACCGGCTTTTGCGTAACACAAGGCTTTGCACGTCGCTGTCTCTCCGGGACACGTGTGGGCCGCACCAGCAGGCAATGACCATGCCCCGACAGTGCGGCCCAGTTTGGAATTTCCGAAGGTGACAGCCGAGTGAGTTATCATACATTTACCTACTCAGCGGCACCCGGCAACACATTAACCCATATCAATAGCACGGGTTGGCCGCTGACGATCTTCGCCATAACGATCCCTCGCTACCTGCAAGGGTTGGGATAAAAAACGCTTTAAGTCCTCCTGCTCTGTCAGCCTTTGCGGGCTGCTCCATGGTCGCACCTCCGTCGGAGCATCATGACGAACAGGTGTTGCTAACAAATACGACCGCACGAACACTGCAACAGAGTTAGGTAGTGCGACACCTATACGTAAACTGGTTTGCAGCATAGAACGTATAGCTGGTAAGCTGGCTAACCACCTCTTAGCCTCTATCCCACCAGTCATGCTCGCTGCAACGAAGTAATCCGGGTCTTTGCTGTGCAGGGATACGCAGTTAGCCACAGCCCAATTGAGTGTGCTATACAACAATTCCGGAGCCATCTCAGTTATCCTGACCTGCACTGGTGAGCCCGCGGGTCCTGGTAGAGTCCAGTTCTCTGCATTGCGCCAATCTGGCGAAATCTGGGTAGCGGATAAAGCAGCTATGTTGCTAGCTGCTGCTCGTCGAGCAGGTGTAGCGACCGGCTGATGGGTAGGTACAACAGGTGTAACAAATCCTCCTCTACGTTGACTGTTATGTGGATTGACAGTACTGTAATTGGGGGGGCTATTACTAGTACGAACAGGCTGGGTTGCTCGAGTGCTTGACGACGGCCCAAAAGCTAAACTCAGAACATGTCGTTGATGCTCTCGCTCCGCAGCTTGCGTGTCGGTATCGGCATTGGTTAAGGTAGGGGTAACTGAGTTTGCAACGGCAAGGCTATCCTCGCTAGCACGTCCTTCTGCAACCTCCAACCTGATTCGCTCTTCAATTACGGCTTGAAGTTGTGCCGGGGTAGTTTCCGCTAGAGACCTACGAATCAACTCCCTGGACACGCCAGTCATGAGCACTAGCTGATCTTCTATAAGCGCTAATCTTCTCTGTCTTACAATAGGGCTGTTATCGTGTAATTCAGCAACACTCGCAGCAATGTCCCTGAGTTCCTCGATAGATGCTAGCCAGCGTAGTTGCACAGCGTCCCGCTCACTCGCTCCGCCGCCCTCCCAGCTCCAGCTAGTGGACTGACCACGTTGTTGTGGATAATTTCTTCCCCACATATCTCTAGTAGCTTGTGCTACTTGCTCTGGGGTACGTCTTGCACCACCCGGTTGTGCCCTGCTGCCAGCGCTTGTCATGTCCAGTTCCCCCTACCTGCCAGCAGGTTACTGCAAGCAGAGCTAAGATTCTACGTCATCGTTATCCATGAACAGCATCGCTCGGGACGGGCGACCCCCGTTGAGCTGCTGCATGGTACGTTCCATCTCCTCTGCAGAAGACACCTCTGCGCGGATCTGGCCGATTTGGCTTCTGAAGGTCTCAGCAATTCGCGGTATTGTGCCGTCCACTGCCCGCAAATCTGCTGGTGCAACGTTGTTCAGAAGTGTCTTCACTTCTGCCATCTGTTGCAATAATCGGTCCGTTGCTACAAATTTGAAATCCTCCAGCTTCTCCAGGGCTCGTCGTACTGTCTCAAATGTCCTCGCAGTGACACGCCCGTTGCGAGATATCAGATTCTCCACATTTTCCAGTGTGCGTGCAAGCTCCTCTCTAGGTTCTCTGATCATGCTGGCGATAGCCAGCTCGACCTGCTCTGTGCATGCCTGCCGGATAACGTCCGCGTGCTCGTTCAAATCACCCAGCGACAGCACAGTAGGCTGCCCTGCTGTATCTGTAGCCAGTTCCATTGGCGTAACACTGAGGTTGAACTTGCCACGCATTGCCGCAGTTGTCTGTGGAATACGTGCTCTGACAGCATCCCAGCATGGGCAGTGTCGCTCAAGCTGCTGCATGATGTCTGCGTAGTCTGCAGTGAACGCATTCACGGCTTCCCAGAAGCAGTAAGCTACGGACTGCTCTGTCTTGAGCGGATCGTACACTGGTGTTGCGTCACCCAGCCGCTCAGTCGGTGTAGCAGCGTCCAGTCGCACCCGCAACCTGTCCAGTTCGTGATAGCTCATCACCCCGTTCTCGCCTCTCGCAATCTGATACTTGAGCGAGCCGATAGTCTGACCAAACAATTGCCCCATGAAGGACGAAACGGCAGACTTCGGGATAATCCGTACACCATTTACAGCGAATCCTACGCTGAACCGATTCTTCAGTGCAGAGATTCTCGCTGTGATAGTGTCAAACTTGGCTTTCCACGGTTTGTTGTCCGCATCCACAGGAAACTTGTCGGTCATCAGTTTTACACGTGGTGTGGTGACAGCGTCTGTCACAACACGTCCGCCGACATTTACCTCGGCACCTTTCGGTAATTGAATGTGGCCCCTCCACACACTTAGAGTAGGGGACATCAACACGACATTCTCTGTCAGGAAGGTCGTGCTTAAATCTGTTTCTGTTGTCATCGGTTCGTCTTCCAGTACCGGCATGGTACCACCTCCTAAGAATTTGATAGTTCGCAAGGTTTGCATACGTGAGGCGGGATGTTGTTAGCAACCAACCAGTCAACCTCTGCCGTTAACGCAGAGGTGTTGTTCGAGAACGGACCCAATACTGGTCCTTTAACCGGCAGCAGATCTGCCCACCACAGCTCCCTGTACGCAGAAGCCAGCGTTATTCCATCATCTGAATACCGGCAAAAGCACCCAGCTTCCTGATCCCGATCGCACAACCAGCGAACAGCTGCTTTGCTGAGTTCTGCACCTGGCTCAACGTGCGAGGCCCGGTTAGTCTCTGTTTCACCGAGCGTCTTGAGAACCTTATCCATGTCTGGGTTGTAGATACCACGCACATGCTGCGTGTTGGACGACAACCCTGTTCGTGGTATCACAATGACCGTCTTCTTGTCTGCCACAGCTTCGCCCCAAAAAAAGAAAGGCTGCGGATATTTATCCGCAGCCAGTGTAATTCAAGTTGCAACACACGGCCGCCAAGCTGGCTACTCGAGACGGGTCTCGATTTGTGGTACTTTGTAATAGTCTTCCGTCAGTGCCTGCTCCGTTGGAGCTTTGGAGACGGCCTCTTCAAACATCTTCGTGACGTCCACACAGGACGTCCCCTCCAAACCACCGACGTTGTAGGTGATTGATCGATCTCCCCGCGAGAGCCCCTTGCGAGGTATTGCGATTGTGATTGTGAACGGCATTTGGAACCTGCTGCTTGAGTTGGTAGAAAAACGGCCAGTGTGGTTACACCGGCCGCGGATTGAGCTGTCTCACACCTGCTGTACTGCCTAGTAAGACGTTATGGTCTGAACCATGTCGCCTTTTTCATCCACAGTCTGGTCGACCGTGTAACCAAGCATCTCTGCCTGTTCTCGTGTGACTGTCGCTGCGTAGTTCTGCAGCAGATGGTCCAAGCAGTCCTGCTTGCCCCATGTTTCACCGTAGTTGTCGTAATGCGCCTTGCCAGCACCGTCAAAAACAACTGGGTAATTCCAGGTTTTGAACTTCACAGCGTAGCCGGTCACCAGTGTGCCGTCGAACATTCGGTGCTCGCTGGCGGACTGAGAGCACTCTGCTCCGACCGTTTCTGCAGCTAGTTTCAAGGCGCTGATGTTTGTGACATCTACCGACTTGACTGTAGTCGTATGTGACATGTAATTCGTCTCCCTGTAAGTGAAAGAGGAGCCGCTACGCATGTAGCGGCTATCATGAGTGGTCCTGTTAAAATCGCAGACACATAGTCACAGCAGGTCTAGTTGTCTATAGACCGGCGGCGGACTCGCGGAGATCCTGCTGTGACAGGTGCAACCGCTATTGGTTCGCTTGCGTACCCGGTCACAGGTGTTGCTTTTGCACTGCAGAACGCCTGCATTTGCTGGATAGTTTCCTTTTCTGTTTTTGCCATCGGGTTGATGCTGGTGATAGACCTCAACAACTGCGGCATTGTTGGTACACCGTTACCGTTCTCCGCCATAGCGATGTGACGAGACTCTTTTACTGCCTCCTCCAACTCTGAGCCGACAAACGCGTCGCTGATTTCGTCGAACTGCCGCCAGAACTCATCTGTGAGTCCAAGCTGTGCAATATCCACACCACGCTTCCGCAGGTGCACTGTCAGGATGCTTCTGCGGGCCTCCGTCGTTGGTAGATCCGTATAGAACATCTTGTCAAATCGGCCCGCTCTCAGCATTTCCGGCGGGATCCCATCTGTTCTGTTCAGCGTAGCGATCACAAACGTCCGAGAGGTGTTCTCTGCCAGCCATGTTAGCAGAGCTCCAAAGATTCGGCGAGTCACGCCAGAGTCGCCGCTGGACTGGTGAGCATTCCCCAGAGCTTTGTCGATCTCGTCCAGCACAAGGACGCACCCGTTCTGCGCATCCAGGATTTTCAACGCTGCTCTGAGTCTGGCTTCAGACTCGCCTACCAGTGAGCCAAACACCGCTCCGATATCCATGCTGTAACCCGGCAAGCCGAGCTCCACGCAGGTGGCTTTCGCCAACTGGGACTTACCAGTGCCGGGAATACCCAGAACAGCCACACCGCGAGGTGGGTCGATCTGGTGCTCCTTTGCTGCACTGGAATACGACAACTTACGTCGTCGCAACCACGCCAGGTACGCGTCGAAACCGCAGAGATCATCCATATCCGTGATCTGCGACGGTGGAATGAATGTGAGCACCTCGGACTTCTTGACCACCGCCGCTTTTTCGGTCATCAGTGTAGGGATAACCTTCTCGTGCCCCAACGACTTGAACTGCGTGATACAGCGTGCCAAGACGTTCTCAGCCTCGAGGTAAGTCAAACCAGCCAAGTTGTCGACAACTGCGTCCCTGCGAGCTGGTGTGAATGTCGTAATGTCGGCGGCTGCTCCCGTAGAGGCCTGCAGTGCTGTTTCCTGCAGCCTGTCCGCCAGCTCCTTGAATGTCGGAGCGTCCGGCAGGGGTAGAGACGAGACTGAGATATACGGCCGAGCCTTCATATCCAGATCGACGTTCGCTGAAACAATAAATAGCGGGTGACGGTACCCCTCCATAGTCAGCCGCTGTCTGGCGGCCAGGTAACACAACTTTTGGCGGATTAACGGGTTCTTCATGAAGTCGTCCAGATCGTGAAACACAAACAAGCACCTCTTCGGGAAGTTCTTGCTTGCGTTTGCCGCGGTCTGCGGCACCGGGATGATGGCATCCAGTGCTTCAGATGGGTTCCTGTACTTCGCGTCCTGAAACTCGGTCGGAACGTGGTTGATTCCTTCCAGGAGCCCGATGTAGGAGTAAAACCCTCGTACAGGATCCCAGCAGACCATCATGTTGTTCAGGAATTTTGGCTCCCTTTCCGTCTTCGTCATGTCTATTGCGACGCTGCGAAGTAGCGTCTCAGCCTGCAGAAGTTCGGCTGTCTGGATATACAAAACCTGGTAAGCTGCGCGAACTCGGCAGATCAGGTCTATTCGTAGATCCGCAAGCTGTGAGCGTACGGATGCAGACGAGTCTGCCGGCGTTACTGATTCCACTGTGGACATAATTCTCTCTCTCTCATCGGATCTGTTGGAGCTGCTTTACAATCTCTGCCGAATCTCCATTGATTAACGGAAGAGACTGCAGCTGCTGCGTTAATTTTGCAATGTTCTCTTTGAGCATCTGATTGATGCTATCTGTCTTGCTGTTCTCAAATCCGATTACGGCAGCTGCCATCTCCGGATCCTCACTGAACGAGCCAATATCAAACGGAACTCTGACGTTTGCTACTATACGTAGAACGTCTGGAGGTGTCACTATCCCCTCCATATCCAGCACAGCGCTGATGTACCCGATAATTTCATCACTAAACGGGTTATCAGTTTCTGGAGGCATCAGCAACATGGATTCTGTGATGCCCCAGGAACACTCAGCTGCATCTGCTGGATCCCACAGTTCTGGGTTAAACACACCACCAGACAGCACATTGCAGTGCATGACGAAGTCTGGCAAGCTATTGAAGAAACTGTCTGTTGTGAGCAGGGCTATGCCGGACATAACCCTGCTCAGCAACGGCTCTTTGAGGGGTATATTGAAGTCATCTGCAATTTCGTGTCTGATGGTTTCGGGTAGCCAATCGAGCAGCTCCATCCCGTACACATCCAACAAGCCTATGATGGCAGGTGTCGTAAACAGGCTCTGATCTGTCAGAACCTGCCTGTAAAACGTTCGTTGTTGCAGTGTTAACACAATACACCCCCGGGTTGTTACTACTTACACTTCTGGCGAACAAGCAGCTTGAGATCCAACGTGATCGTCTCGACTACCTCTTTAAGCTCGTCTGCTGAGACGTTTCGGAATCTCCAGATGTCCCAGTTGCCATCAGTGGTTGTGATGTACCTGCGACTACTGAGCCGAAGTTCGCATTTCTCGCTTTTGCGGATCTCCTCATGCACCACCCACAACCCGCCACTTATGCGGAGCTGTGTCAGGTACATGAAACAGATATCCTGCGATAGATACTTGAGTAATCGCAGAAAGATCTGCAGGGCGAGATGGTCTAGCTGGGAGTACTCGCGTTTCTTGTTCTCTTCTACAAGTTCTGGTGTAGACCACCCCATGCTGTGGAAAAACCGCTGAAGCTGCTCAGCGGACAGCTCAGCCTCGATAATGTAACCAAGCGACACATCCGATTTTGCCGCCATCAGATGCCCCCAGCCAGCTTGTACTCGGCGTGGTAACAAACAGCAGAGTTACCAGGTGTCAGCGCTTCAAACGGCTTCCCGTCTTTGTTTACGGGGTAGACGGTGGGCTCGTTGGACAACCCTGCTCGATTCAGTCCACGAACCTGTGCTTCCTGCAGCACGGCTTTCTTCATGTCCATTGTGCGAAGCTCATCGGCGGCCTCACCAGAGATAACGATCACACCACGCATGCCAGAGATTTCTGCAGAAACGATGTTCAATGTCATTTTTGAATTCCAATATTTTGAAGTGAAAACGGTTACACAACTGTGGATTATCCCTGATAGATAAAAAAAAGCCACAGAGAGAGGTGGCTTTAATACGCGCACCTCCTGTGGAGTGCGGATATACCTGGTTGCAGGTTACTGCAAGCCTAGCTGGCAATCCGCACCCCGTGTCGACGTACGTTATTTTAACACATTTCGTCCGCAGAGATCTGCGGCCTGTAAGTCCAGTACGAATCCCGCATCGAGCGGGAGCAGTCTGCATCCCTGCCGGTGACCCGGCGATCTTCTCGGACCACGTTACCGATGACTCCGTTCACGCGGGCTCGGTGCTCTACAACTACCTGCGGCGCTGCTTCAAATGCCATAACTCGATCCATCCATTGTTGGGTAGCTAACCCAGACTAAAAAGAAGGCCCACCACAACGGTGAGCCGGTAAGTGTTTGAATCATTGGTTGGTTATCCAACATCGCCACGCGGAGGCTGATTCGTGATGTCAGCGTGTTTAACGTCCCGCCGGACTGGTTTAGTTTAACGACACTGCGGTCGTAGCAGATAACACCTACTCGAGCACATCTCCACGGTGCCCGACTTGATCGAATGTCTTTCGACAGTGCGCAGGAGAACGTCTTAACGATTCAAGGCTTTTCAGCGTAGGTATTATCTACAACCCAACCCTCCCGAGATCGGGGGTGGTTAGTCATCAATTTCTGGGAGTTTTGTATCAGCCTTCTCACTAGGCTTGTTTACCAACATATACAAGGCCGCAGGGTCGTCACTCCCTGTCGCCACAAGTCCCAGTGTGAAACATACCTGGTTGTACGCTGCACCAAGCTGCTCATCCGTTAGTGCGGACACGTTGCTGCCTACACCATAGATATAAGTTGCAGCTACAGGATTATTAAACCCTTTCCTCTTCCAGCGTATTGCAATCTCTTGCAACACACGAAGCTCTGCCACCGAGTCCGGCTTAATAGCCCTCAGCTTGTAGGCCGAGATGTACAGCCGAATGTCGCTTTCGGAGCAGACACATCTATACTGTTCTTCCCAGGCGACCAGCATACAATCCGCTTGGATCGCGATCGTCATAATTCTAGCCGCCTCGTCAGAGGCGGACACATTATTCACCAGCGACAGCTGGGTCAACCAAATAGAAACAGTAAGCAGGATCAGTTTGTTCATTTGTCATTTCTCCAAATTATGTAAGTGACTGTAAGTGAAAATGCGTGTTTAACGTCCCGCCGGACGGTGGGCACTAAGCAGCCTACTCGTCTTCCCAGAGCACGCACCCCGCTAAGGTATTCGCGTGTTGGACTTTGACCAGCTTGCTATCTGCACTGGTCGCTACTGAGTGGACTTGAGAGTTGAAGCTCTCGCCTGATAGGTCCCCACTCATAGCCAGCTTTAGTGTTGTACTGGCACAACACGCAGATATATCGCCTCTGCGAGGGCACTAGTTGCTGAAGTTTCATCAGCACCCCATTGCTAATCAAAGTGGGTTTCTTCTATCTACCTTGCCGGTAGCTGCATCCGACCACGCCCCGGTCGGAGAGGGTAACACGCTCGATCCTAGTTTACGGACATCTCGGTCCACTCTAAGTTTTACTAGAACGTTGCTGAAGTCTCATCAGCACCCCATTTACGTTGGTGGGTTTCCGAAGCAACTGCCCACGCGTTGCCCGACTTTATTCCTCGATTTAGGCCGAGGGTCACCTGCTGCGAACACCCAGACGCAGCTTTGGGTGATTGTTACGTTTAACGCCCGTATCGGCGGCTATTTATCGCACAGCTGCGAGGCCTTGCGACTTAGTTCGTCTAGTTTAGACGAGCTAAGTGTCACGCCAGCCACAGCAAATGCTGCAGCTATCTTCGACGGCTTTGCGAAGTTGCTGCCGCCTATTAAGTAGTCGACGGTGAAGACAATACCCTCATCTTCAAAGAGAGTCCGCCAGACCCTGTTCCGCGAACGGAACTTGGTCAATGCGAACCCCGCACAGACAACGGGGGCATTTATCCTCAATCGTTGCCATAGCCACATTTGTGCGGCATAGGCAGCATCCGCGAACTCTTCGCGGATTCCTGCAGTATCTCGATGCCACAGGGCTTCGGCGAGTTCTAGTACCTCGCCAGTAACGTACCCGAACGGGTACGTACGTCCTCCGAGGATCTCGGTGGTAAGACTTAGAGCTCTCTCCATTTTCACCTCCTGGTTAAAGGTCGGGTTGTAGTAGCTAAATATACTCACCTTAACTGACGCATTTTTGCAGTGAGTTAAATGGTAATATATAACTAAAAAGACTGGATCTCGCGTTTAGACCCGTGTTGCTGATGCTGGTGCTGTCCATACTAATATGGATTATTATTCCTCAGGAATTAGGATGGCTATCACAGCCAGCTCGACTGCTTCTGCTGTCTGCGATCGCAGCAGCTCAACCACCGCTTCGATGTGCTTCAGCGGCTTGTAGGAATGTTGCTGTACAAAATTTTTCATATGTCCTTCTGTGTACTTCCCCCCACCGAACTGCACATTGAATTCTGCCGGGTACCTGTATTCAGGGTTCAGACTCCAGTGGATGGATACGGTCCCCAGGTCTGTTGTGTCGGGGGACTCCAGGCGAAGAACACCTTCGGCACACTGCCCACATTCTTCGCGGACCTTATTCGCGACATCCACCACGACTGTATGCAGTCGTAAAATTTCGGTCTGAAGGTTTGTCTTCGCCGTCTTCCAGCGTTCACAGATTGCGATCTTCATAATTGTCTCCTGTACGCTGTTGAAATTGGATTCGAGATTAGATAATTGGATCACTGCGGAAATTAAGTGATCCTTTGTTCTCCCGCACGTATTGCAGGCAGCGATTCAACGAGGAGACGCTCAGGTCGACTGACCCGATGCTCGCTCTCAGTCCCTCACGGTGGTCACCGTTCAGAATTAGGAAGCACTCGCTCTGCCCAAGAACAAGGGCGGTTGTGTCTGATCCGTAGAGTGCCCTATCGTAGTTGTTATACGATATATGCCAATGCTGGCTGCCAGTTGGTACCTCATCGGTACGGTTCGGAATAGTGCAGGGCACACCGCCCAGGAGTTGGGTATGTAATGTGGTTTTCATTTCTCTCCAGTTCCGTTGTTGAAAGTCCCGGCCTCACGTTGAGACCGGGTGCGTTGTAGGGCTACCTAAAGTTTGCCTAGCCCGGCGGCGTACAGACCGCGACTTATATCGGTTAGCACCTCTGCCGGAAGAACAACCCCGTGCGATAGCGGCTGCACAGATACACTAGTTATTCTGTAATTGCCCATCTGGACAATCTTTGCCGTGGCCTCCACCGCGTCTCCGGCAGCTGCCGCGTCAGCAGCATCCAATCGCCAGTATTGGCCGCCGCCTGTAATGAGGAGTCTTATGTTTTTAGGCTCCTCCGTCTCACAGACTAACTGTACTTCAAACGCCGTCTGTGTTCGGTCATCAATTACCTCTTCGGTTTCCGTCTGCGGCTGGTCGCTGCAGCCTACTAGAAGCAGGCAGAGTGAAAAAATTAAATTCGTGTACTTGTTGAACATGGTAATCCCCTGTTATCTATTATCTGTGTGGTGTAAGTGAAAATGCGTGTTTAACGTCCCGCCGGACAAGCCTTACCGGCATAACCTCACAAGGTGAGGTCACACCAGCTGTCGAGCTGCTCGATCTGCGCTTTTGTCGGTGTTTTGTACACCAGCTTCAGCCCTCCAACCTCCGCATCGAATTCGGTGCGGGCCGCTGCTCCGTACCAGCCGAGATCCAAGACGCCCTGGATCATGGCAGCCATCGGCCGCCAGTATCCGTGGGTGCCCATTTTCTCCAGCCCGCACAGCAGGCTGGCGCGATCCTGTCGGCTGAACACATGCAGAATAATCTGCTTGTGTCTATCGTCGGCCAGCAGCTCGTATCGCAGCTCTGGGGTTACATCCGCGTGCCATGCCGTTACGCAGTTGAATAACGGGCAATCATATGACGCGAAACCGTCCTGGTACCGGAAGTTATCCAGTGTCACATTGAAGTTCTCCAATGTGAACGACTCAAAGTAATTCACTGGCAGGAGGAAGCTGTATGACATCCTCTTGATGCAACTCTCCAAGCGGGAGACCGCCTGTGTTGGTGCAGGTGTTGTGCTTGTGCGTGTGAACATAGCGATCAGTGACTTGAACATAACTACTCTCCAAATTATGTAAGTGGGTGTAAGTGAGAAGAGCCCCGACATGCACTTACAACATGTCGGGGCTCTGATATAGAGAACGGAGCTACCGTCCTCAGTGGGGCTGCTCGGATTTGAACCGAGAACCAACGAATTATGAGTTCGCTGCTCTAACCAATTGAGCTACGGCCCCTATGTAGTGTGAGGCAGGTTGCAGTTAAGCAACCGGCCGGCACACTGAATGCAAGACTGTATTTGGAGCCCTGCTATGACGATTTTCCTCGTTGAGGTTTTCGTCCAGAGTCCACTGACAGTCAGCGATTAATGCGAGCGAGGATATTACGCCTCCCGCTTTGGCTTGGCTAGTTTCTAGCCGCTTTTACGATTATCTACCAACTGGTCGTTTTCATGTCAACACCCTTTCATGGTTAGGGGTTGCGTGTGGAAATGCTGGTCTTTTCAGCATTACGTTTTCGACGCTGTGTCGCAATTCCGAAATACCCGCGGCGTTCGTGTTACGCCGCGGGGCTGCCTCCTATGCAGGTAGCTGCACTAAATCTATCTCGATGACCTATCTAAGAGAACCCACTTGGGAACTTCCCGCAGACAGCGTATCGGCTGGGTAGCAGGCATCTCGGTGTTTGCCGGCCGCGGTCTTCTAATGCGGCCTTGGGTGGTTCGGGGATTGTGCCGTCATGGGGACGGGCACAAAACAACACGACCCCGATTAAATTCAACTTGATCGCGATGCCGACAATTAAAGAAGTCAGCAGAGAATTAAACATCTTACACTGCCTCCCTGTTCAAGAGTTGTGGTAGCTAAATATACTCACCTTAACTGACGCATTTCTGCAGTGAGTTAAACGGTAATATTCAGCTGGTTTTAATAGCTAGAATATACTCACTTTAACTGACGCATTTATGCCCCGAATTAAGCTGCCTTACAGTGTCACTTTCACGGACTGCCCTGCAGAGTTCACCACAACTATCCGGAGCTGTCTGGCATTCAGTAGCTGCTTGAGCTGCTCCAGCGCAGCGCCTCTTGTCTGCGACAGGCTCAGCAACCCGGCTCGGATAGCCTTAGTTCTTTCAACCCTGGCCTTCTTGATACACTTTGGGCAGTTCGGATTCTTGGGGTTGAGCTGCTCAAGTTTGTTTTTTGTTGCTTGCAGCGATGGCACAGCTGCCAGAAATCTCGGATCTGTGAGCATACTCTTCAGATGCTTCTCCTCCAGCACGAGCAGATTTACAGTATCCATATCACACCTCAGTCTTTGTGTACACAACCGCAGAGGCACCATCCACCTCTATCTGAGACACCCGCCCCGTGAGTGGGACGTACACAACAATGATCAGTATCAGCCTTCTACTCTTCAACTCCGCCCCTGTCAAATCTACAAAGCTGGTTGCATCCTCTGCGACGTCACTTACAGCGTTCACCCATACAGCCGGTATCTCCACATCCCCGCTGAGAAGGTTACCGCTTTCAACACCCGCAGCGTAAGCTCTGATAGCGCTAAGTACAGGTGGGTATGCGTATTCCAGACTTGAGCTGTCCTCGCTGTCTGTAGTCGCGTCTCGTATACTGACAATAGCTGAGATCCCTGTGATTATGGCAGCATCAGGTATTGTCGAGACATCGAACCCGCTGATCTGTAGCACGTGCGAGGCTGTGCCGGGTTGCAGTGTTATCCGAGCCAGGCTTGACGGCGTCTCTGTGTCTGAGTCTGCTCCGGCTCCTACAACCTCCCACAAACCCTGACTTTCAAACACAATCGCGTGTGCGGCCGCTGCCATGGCATACTCCGCGAGAGCCAGGGAGCCTTCTACGGTATCACTGTCGCTGCTCTCTGTCGATTCTTCGTCTTCGGTGCAACCTGTGCCGACTGTGACAGTTGTGGTGGATGTAAGGGTAGCCAGGTTATCCAAGCTGCGTTTGAGTCGAATCAGGTCGCTTTGCACAAGCGACACAAACTCAGCCGCCTCGTCTGTAGACCGAAGCAGTACATCTATGAACGGTAGGCGGAACCACGGCATACTGGACTCAGCGGCCACCCTGTTTCTGGGGTATTCGGCAAGGTCCACCGGGGAGCAGATGTGGCTGAAGTAACCTGCTAACTCCCCAGTAGATGGGTCGTACGGTAGTTGCCGGTAGGCAAATACCTCACTCTCCATATCCTCGTTGCAGGTGATCGTGATCCTGACGCGTATACCGTCATGTGTACCAACGATGTAGTTACTGACTGCCCACTGCATAGTAAGACTTCGAGACATTGGGCTATTCTTTCAGAAGGTCAATTTAGTTGGCGGCACACCCTGTTTGGATTTGTACAGTATTGTAACAGGCCCTATATGATACCCCTTTTTCTGCTGGAGGTAAGTGCGCAGCTGGTTCAGCTCCTTACCACCTTGGGTGATCAGCTCTTCTATCATCAAAACCATGGCGTCTGCCACTGGTTTGAAGTACCTCCAACCAGCGTCGCAGCTCGGGCAGTTCGCTATCTCTGCTTTTGCAGCGCAGCTCGCAGCAGTGGCTGACGGTTGCAGGTAGCGGAACAGCGGTACAGCGTGGAAAAATGCTGGATCCTGCAATGCCACCACAAGGTGAGCTCTGGTTAGCCGTAACTCTCTCATAACCGGATTATACCCGAGCTGCGAATTTGGTTATTAATAACGACCGCAGTCGCCGATGGTGTTTGCTCGACGGGTGTTATCGAGGCTTTTACAGGTGTTTGCACCTGGTCGACCCTCGGCATTGTGACACCACGCCGTGGGACTGAGCTCGTGTGTACGTACTGCTTACTACCATTGAACTGACGTATCCCGAATCCGCTCTGGTAGATTTGGCAGCCAATCTGCCAATCGCCTCCCGTGTGCGTCAGCCCAGTGCTCAGATCTGGTATATCCGCCTTCACGATAGCTTCGTGCGTGATTGCCCAAAACCCACCATGCGCGAAAGTGATAGTAGTACCACCTGGTGTTGGTACCCCAGCTCTGTTCTGCCACACTTTACCGGTGAACCACTTACTCGCTGCGAAAATCTCCTGTTGTCGCGTGTTCAGCGACCACGCCAGCCTGGCTCCCAGCATGTGATTGTTTGGTGTATGCCCGGCAATGATTTGCGTTGCCAGCTGGATCAACCATTTTGGATCCTTGTCACAAATAGAATCATCATCAAACCACATAACCCATTTGGTGCGGATCGGGTGTGTTGGGTCAAAGAACATCTCTCGCATTACTGGGTATTTGTAATCGTTACCTTCGTGCCGGTAGTGCTTTGAGACCTGCCCTGTACTTATCAGGCTCTCTACCATAGCCACGGATTGGTGGTTGAGGTTGTTAGAGCCCACCCTGAGATCAAGTCGTGCTGTGGGGATCGTCCTCAGGATAGACTCCAGACACCGTCTGTGCATGTCGAAAAACTTGGCCTCACCGTACAGCAGGACGAACACTGTAAACTTACCACCCACAAACTTGTGATCCAGCACAGTGTTCTCTGCGGTGGCTGTATTGGCTGTGATAGTCAGGTCGGGTCTCTCCTGTGCCGTCTTCGCGATACCTACCTGGGGTGACCGTAACGCAGACTGGTCTCGAACCTGTAACGTAACCTTGCCAGCGGGTCGAGTGCTGACAAGGTGCGAGATCTCGCACGGGTTTACTTCTTCGATAGCCGGTAGTGATTTATCCTCGTAATATGACATGACAGCCTCTACAACATGTTTTGGTGTGATCAGATGCATGCACTTGGCGACAGGCATCTCTGGTGTGAAGACAGGGTACTTACACAGTGACGGATCTTCGCTGATTTTAACTACTTTGTTCCTCCAGCAACCGTGTGTTTTGCAGCAGTCCAGCAACCCTATCGTGTGCAGATATCTGTGCGGCATTGGAAGCTTATTGGCTATTGCCTTGTCTCCCAGCCCTTTGTTATTTCTAACGTACGCCTCCCACCACCACGCTTCTCTGCCGCCAGCTATACAAACACACGGTCTACCTAAAGCCGCAGCCATATGCATTGCGGCCGTAACTCCACAAAGTACGCCGTCGGAGTGCCTGATGAACTGCAGCATACCACGTAGACCGACACGACCGCGCAGGTCCAGGGTATTTTCTAGTTTGGGCTGCCAGTGTCCTGTCTGGTTATCCCCCAACTGCACGCACTGAATCCCCTTGTCCAGAAGCTGATTAACAACCTCTTGAAAGTCGTTGGTGTGCCACACCTTGATCGTGAAGTCACTTTTCCCTCCATTGATCAGCACCCAGTACCTACCAGCTAGCGGGCTCACGGAATTTTCGTGCTGTGTTAGGTGGAGGTCTCCGTGAGGCAACGTCAGCGGCACCTTTAGGCCTGTTTTAGTTGTGAAGTCTCGGTGGAAGTAGCTGACAAAGTGTACAGCTTCGTGATTCTGCCCCTTGAGCCCCTTTTGGTAGTCACAGTGGATGAATCTTGTGCCGGGTACAGTTATTTTTGGATTCTTTGTATTTTTATTCCAGAGCGGGGTCTGCGAGAGGTGGGGATTGTTCTGCCACAGCTCGCCGCAGGTCGTATCAAGGTCCAGTATTATCTCTGGGTACGCCTTTTTGATATCTCGCACTAACGCCGTCAGGCAGACGATGTCACCAGGCGACCTGCGGTGCTTCAGCACAAAGCGGAGCGGTTGGGGCTTGGCCATCTGTCATTCTTTTCCGAAACCTGGTTGAGCTTGTAAGTAGTTTAACAGCTTTGCGGTATCAGTATCATTTACAGCATACTGCAGAGCTGTTTTGCAGTGTTGAATCGCTGCAGCTGTTAGCTGCATCTTAGCAGCACACACGGCCGCCATGTAGTGTGGCCAGTGTCCCCAAGCAGCTACTTCTGTCAGGTAGTGGTCTCCGCGATGGGTGATCTCAATACAGGTTTGCAGCATACCGTATGCCTGCGACCACTTCTGCTCTGCAGAGTAGAGCTTGGCTAGCTCAAACCACGGCTCTCGAGCTGTTAGAGTAGCTTCGCAGGCTGACAGGTATAGTGGTAGCACCTTATCCCTCTGCCCTAGCTCTAAAAAAGCCTTTGCCTGCATGCAGAAGCAGTATGATCTTTCTACAGACCATGTCCCTTTATGCGACAGAAAGCATTTACTGGTCTCTATCACCTGCTTCCATTGCTTGCGGGTGTAGAATTCCCTACATAACCAGAAGACATGCCGCGGCGTAGATGTTTCCGATGCACACTCATCTATCAGCAGGCCCAGATAACTACCTCTGCCGGCTGCAGTCGTCTGGTGGTGGGATATAACCAGATCTGATAAGTGTAATTTCTTCTCTTTTGCAGGGTTGTGCTGCCAGTACAGCTCTTCGTGTACCCTGTGTTTCCATACGTAACCATTGCGACTGTGGGCGAAAGATTTAGTACCGATTAATCTCGGCTGCCCGTCAGCGTCTAACGAGTGTATGTATCGAAAAGATAGCCGAGTGTGCTCTGCCGGGTCCCACACAGGCTCGACAACGTCCCGCCAACCCTCTTTGAGTCGTTCATCCAGATCCAGCGCTATACACAGGTCTGCGTCAGCTGGTAGCAACGACAGTACGGTATTTCTAGCGACATCAAACCGCCACGGGTTAACACCCAAGTTAATAACTGTGGCACCACCAGCCGATAACTTGGTTACTGTATCGTCTTCGCTACCAGTGTCGCCCACCAGCACCAGATCTGCGTCTCGGCAACTGTGCAAGAATGCGTCGACCTGCGATGACTCGTTCTTGGCGATTGTATAAATCACAATTTTAGGCATTGCAGACCTCGAACCCACCAGTTTGAATAGCCAGCTGTTGCAGCAATTCGTCAGTAGGGAACAGCAGCAACCCTGCTTCCAGTACTCGCAGTAGCAGAGTTCTGTTCTGCAACTCTTTGTACCCTTCTGCCAGTAACCGATAGATAGCTGGCCCCCACGCCCCTGAGTCGCTTGTAACGTACTGCAAGTCACGTGCTGTGATCCTTAGGCATCGTTGCCCGGCCCACACTGCACCTAACCAGTCTTTTTGTGCCGCTAAGTACTTAGCTAGTGAAAAATAGGGCTCTCTGGCTCTGGGGAAGGCTGCAGCAGCTTGCATAAACCAGCTGATAGCCGCGTCGCTCTGAATGGCTGCAAACCGCTGACCTATTAACCTCATAGCCTCCGCCCGCTCAGCCTGCCATGTTGATTTAGGGTGCTGTAAATACTGCTGCAGCTTCAGAATACCAGCATCATCCTTTTGCTGGATGTACTCCCTGCCGAGGTAGAACAAGGTGCGAGGGCACTCGTTCTCGGCTGCAGCCAATTCCAGCAGAGGCAGGTAGTCTGGCCGACCTTTAGAGACCATGTAGTGATGAATCTCCATACCGTTAAGGTGGGCAGACTTCGAGTTCTTGAACATGTGCTCTAGACAAGCGTGCCCAGCGTGCCGCCAGATGTATCCATTCCTCGCGTGGATATGCATCGCAGCGAACTGAACATCAGGTACTACACCAGGTACAAGCCAGCTCCATGTGTACTTGTACGACAGCTGAGATACACCATTTTCCCAGACTCGCTCGATACAGTCACGCCACCACTGTCCGTTAGGTGTGTAAAGTACTTCGTCCAGATCCAGCTTTATGCAGACATCTGCGTCTGCTGGTACGTTCGCTAGCGCTACGTTAGTGGCTGTATCGAATCTCCACGGCTGTATGCTGGCTGTGTGCACCAGAACACCGCGGTCAGCGAGTAGTTCTTGTGTGCCGTCGGTACTGCCGGTATCTGTGACCACAACGTAATCAGCACCCTCTACGGATCGGCAGAACCTCTCGACATGAGCTGCTTCGTTCTTTGCCATTGTGTATACGGCAATCTTCAATTTTTTGGTTGTCTGCATTCTGTTTCTTGCGGTTAGGTGTCGCTGTTTGGTGGTGGGACAATGTGAGCAATAACCTCAGACAGCCGCTTATGGCGGTGAGTCACACGCTGCCTGTATTCAATAGGCATAGGCAGCTCGGCTGCTAGTTTATTAACTATAGCGGTGTGATCGTGCTCTGTTTGAGTGTTTAGGTTTGTTATGTATTGTATACAGGACCCGCAGGACAACCGGACACCCAGCTCTCGTTCAACTGCGTCAAGTATGCGGGATCCTATTGTCGATACGTGTGGTAGTGGCGGGCTGGTTGTTTGGTTGCGGTTGTTACGTGTCGTTGTTTTGTATCGTGGGTCCGCCGGCCTCGCTGACATTGTCTCCAGTGCTCTTTGTGCTTTTAGCCCAAAATCTGTACCAGCTTCAATCTCGTTCAGCCATATCTGCGGTACGTTGACCATCTTCAATCACATCCTCTCTAATGTGTGAGCATTAGTCGTTTGCATGAATACAGGATTATTACGAAACTTCTTCATTTCTCGATCTATTGCATAGCTTCGCTGGTGCTCGTAGTTGGCCAGCGATGATATATACACAGCAATTAGTACTACACCCACTACTTTTAACATAATCACGGACTTTCATAAATTGTAACAGATAAACAAAATGGTGCGTGTATTGCAATTACCGGCACCCAGACTCCAGGAAACGGCTCCCACATACCTAAGTTACACTGCCAACCACAATCCAGACAATGATTCATGTCTCCTGACAGTAGAATTGGGTCACAAGAGTGCTGAAAAGTCTCAGACATGATGTGACCTACTACCCTCTCACAGTCGCCTACAGGTACATAGTCTTGTAGAGTTAGCAGACCAAAACATGTAAGCTCAACATGAATTTTGATAGTGTAAGTCGTACCGCACCATACGCATGTGTTTGTCCCGACCCCCATGTACGTTCTAATATCATTAGCTCGACAAGCAACTAAAAAGATTGGAAACGAGAAGTCGTAACAGTTAGAGTTTGCTGGTGGTGTAAACCCGGATGCAGGGGGTACACCAGTTGGGGGGTGTTGGAACGTAGCCGATAATTCAACTGTTAGCGATAGCGGGAGCGGGTTATCGCCCGAAGCACCTGTACACAGTTCCGGGAACGGCTCCACGTCGTCAGTAACTGGACAACATCTGCCAGTGCAGCACCGGTCGCCGCAACAACCGCAGGTAGTGTCTGCCGGCTTCTCGCTGAAGTGCAGTGCAAACGAGTGACCCGCATTAACAGGTGTAGCGACTGTTGTATCAGCCATGCCGGGAAAGTCGGACTTATTAATTGTTCGGTACGGCATAATACTTTGCTCTGGGTTATCACTATATTGCAGCCAGCTCGTTACTTCCGTTTGTTAGCAGCTCCCCTGTAGAGATGTCGCAGTACAGCAGGATCAGTTCGCAGTTCTCTGCATCCCATATTACGTCCTTCACAAATCGCTGTCTACCGTCAGCGTCAGGCGCGCAGAAACTGTTGCAGTCGCACGGTGCTGAATTGTAGCAAGGCCCCGTCGGGCATGTACCTGGCGGACCCGGTGGTCCGGTAGCTCCGGCTGCTCCATCTTCCCCGTCTCTACCTGCAGGCCCCTGCAAGCCGTCGTACCCATCATAACCTCTCGGCCCCGGTGGTCCTGGTGGCCCTGTTGGTCCTGGTGGTCCTGTGGGTCCCATAGGCCCCGCTAATCCGTCTAAACCACCAGGCCCGGGAGCGCCCGGAGCTCCCGGCGGCCCACCAGGTCCGATAGGTCCGCCAGGTCCGCTAGGTCCGTTTGCACCAGGTAGTCCGTCAATACCAGGCGGCCCGGCTGGTCCTGTTGCACCGGGTAGGCCGTCTAATCCAGGTGGGCCTTCCGGTCCTGTCGGCCCCCCAGGGCCTGACGGTCCTATCGGTCCTGTAGGACCACCTGGGCCTGTCGGGCTTGTGGGACCGGTCGGGCCGACCGGTCCTGTAGGTCCGTCTGGCCCTGGAGGCCCCGTAGGTCCGGGCGGTCCCGGAGGTCCTGGAGGTCCTGTTGGTACACATAAGTTGAAGTTGAAGTCGAATTCGTAGCCGCATTCGGGGTTGCAGCTGTCGCTGTTTGTTACAGGTGTGACCAGCACGTATACTTTATTCTCGCACGAGCTCATTCCGGGGTCATTAACTGTGACTACAGCGGTAGCGAGTATAACAGGGCACGGTATTGTCGGCGGCTTCGGGGGTGGTGGGTCAAAAGGTATGTCCAGAACTGGACAGTCAAAAATAAGGTCCGGAGCTGCATTCACAATACAGGATCTGACAAAGTCAAAATCCAGCTTTGGGAGCGACGGTAGATCACAACGCTGTGGGAAGAGTGCATCACCTGTCATGTCGCATCCTCCACAGCGTAACTGGACTCATCGACCGCCAGCGCTGGGTCCAGACATGTGGCGAAGGCGTCCAAGTCTCTCCGTATAACGAGGGTGTTTGCGTTGTCTGTTGCTGCAGTTACCGTAAAGCCGGAACCTCCACGTATAATCAGGTTAGCCACACTGACCCCGTTTATAGACCGCACAACCTCATTGCATGCCGGACCACCACCGAAATAGCGGCTGTTTTCTGGTCTGGCTTCTTCAGGGTATGCCTCTACTTCTTCACACGGCTCGCCCCTGCCAGCACCGGGGCTGGCCATGATCACAATACCGTTCTCTCGGACGTCATACCGCAGGCTGCAATTAAACCCCTCGTGCAGTTTAATCTCTCCAACCATACACTCACCAACTAACCGCACCTGATCCGGGTCTGGGGTTGCGGAGCTAGCGGAGCACTCATCAGTAGTACTTATGACTGTCCTGCGAGTATTCGCAATAAGGATGGATCTGACATAGGTGTTGCAAAGATTGATGGTGCGTGTTGGTAATAGTACCCACAGCGACTCAGGGAATAGAAGCGTTTCCCCATCTGCAACCTGCTGTAGTAATGCGGTTAAATCGCCAACAACTATAAAGGCGGACCATACAGGTGCCTCGTCGCACAGGTATGGCGAACCGTCTTCGACTATAGGCAGATTACTGTCTTCCCAAACTGTCTCAAAGAGTGCAGCCGTACTACTGTCTACTGCAAATGTGATAGGGTACGGTTGCAGCGTTGAAGAGATCAGAAACTCGAAGTACAGCACAGCCGCTACTCTGCGAATGCTGTTGAGGTAGACGGTGTCTGTGCCTGTTACGAAATCAGTGACAGGTCTGGCGATAGCACCAAATTCCACAATGCAATCTTGTGGGAGGTCCAGCAGGCTGTACGAAGACGAGTTTACGAACTCGCTCTCATTCAACGGCGATACACGAGACGTGAACGGGTAATCCCGGAATAAGTTCTCGTTGTAAAATCCAGCATCTGCCATTAGTTACCCCAGTGTCCCGTTTGCTTCGATCACAAGACCTGTACTGTTAGCATTCAATCTCAAAATAGTCTTGTCTACAAGCTGACTACCTATAATCAGGTTCATGTTTCCGTACTGATCCGGCCGGCACCCGTTAATTGTCTGGATAAACCTAGGCGGTACAAAGTTACCAAGCTGATCGCACAGTCGTCTGCGGTACAGCGGGTCGCCGACGACATCTATACGAATACCAGTATCGCCAACCTTTGACAACACCACACCTGGACCACCAACCAACACAACGTTGGCTGTTAAAATGGTATTACCGTCTACCGTCAACCCTCGCACCCCTGCACCTGGAGAGGTTATGACACAGCTAGGAACGAATGTGGCAGCAGCAGCTGTGAAATTATGCAGACCCTCTAACCAGGATCCGAATCTGGCTAGCGTATCCGGATCTGCCAGCAGCAGGCCGGCTGGTCTGTTATAGCTATCAGTAACTACGATCTCACCATTTGTATCGAGTGGGTCGAACGCAGCCGTCGCCACGACGACTTTTCGGCTGTTAGCCAGCTTGATGATTACCTCTCTAGCGGCTACAGAAATCTGTAGAATGTGCAGCTGACTAGTTGAGCCAACAGGGTGCAACGAGGCATCCAGGAACATGTCGCTATCCAGCAACTGACCTGTATCGGCCGTTAGCGAACATGTGTCCATAAACGGGTACCGCGTGGAGGCAAACTGTTCGGCGAGCTCCGTGAAGCGAAAATCAGGCATCGGCTATACTCCATCCACTGCAGCGAGCGGCAGCTCTGTTACTGAAGATACCGTGCTTGCCATCTGGTGCGCCGTAAAGAGCTGTACCAATAGAGACGCCGGCTATTACTGAGGCTGGGTTATTTGCGGCTGCCAGTATGGCCGTTATAACTACCAGACCCCCAGAGCCCGCTGCGGTTACTGTTAGCCTATACCATGATCCATAATTTAGTGGGTTAATCAGCGTGACGCTGTTCTCTACTATGAGCGATGTTCCGTTATACCTCCATAGCTTTAATTTGTTGTCTGCCGCGTCTACACCAGCTACCCAAAACGTGGTCGCACTACTACCACCGTAATTTAGTAGTACCCCTACGTTTGCAGGTGTTGTTAATACAGCTTGAACTAACTGCACATCAGCTACGACAACCATATCTAAGTTGTTGCTGTAACTGCAGGCACTCCACGCCAGTGCATTCCTACCAGTGAGCCTGGTTAGTTGGATGCCCTGCGTGCTGCTCTCGCAACCTGCCAGCGAGTTTGGATTTATTGCTGTAACAAATTGATAGGTGCCAGCTGCGGTCACCCAGTCTGGGTCGAGTTCACCGTCAAAGCACTCGGTAAACGGGAGGTCTGTGCAGACCACAACATCTGACGAAGGCGGCGAAGCTATGCTGCTGGAGGGTACGGTAACCGCGCCGCTGCTGGCGCTCGGCTGAACAGAATCACTTGAGGCGACGTCTTCAGGATTACACTTGTCGACACCACCACCGAGCGGGAACAGGAAGCGTGGAGTGCAGACATCCGCTAACCCGACACCCTGATCCAGAATGAAACCAGCTGCAATGGAATTACACTCTGGGAAGTTGCCTATTACCAGTTGCTGGAACACCAGTTCTATGTTTCCGTAGCAGTCCGGAGCTACACCGCTGATTGTTTCAATACCCGGTAGCTTGCACGTGCCGCTTTCTGGTCTACCACCGCAGGGTCCCGTGAAGGTTGCGAATGTGTTGTTTACAGCATCAGATTGAAGCTGCACCATAACAGCCAGCGTCTCCTCCTCCCCCAAAAGGACAGTCTCTAGAGAAACCAGCAAGTTTGACGCAGCTATAATTTTCACGATGTTAACGAGCGATGTATCCCGTTCGGCTATTCCGAGGGATGCTACAGGTAGCGGTGTGTAAGGTATGGCTAGCCGCGGTAGGAGTTTGGACTGCTTTGCCGTAGCGCACCGGATCGCCGCAGGTGTAGTTGTATTACCAAAAGCAACAAATCCTCCAACCCCCGCCACTGCCGCAAGAACAGGGTACTGGGTCGCTGCCGAGAGTGGTTTTACCAGCGTTACAGACCCGAGTGGCGTGAATTCGGTGGCCTCTTCTGTGTCTGCCGCCATGATCACCAAGGTGACCAGTTTATCCGTTACTGTTAGTCCGCCAATAAAGGCGATTTTGCCGTAATTCGATGGCCAGCTAATGTGCGCATCTACCAGCACATCCAACGGTATCGGCACACCTGTGTCATCAATGCCTGTGACTCCGTCGGCAAGCGGGTACCTCCGCTGCTCATTTGCTGTTAGCCAGTTTTTGTTAATGAGAACCATACGGGATCAGCATTCAACACAGGAAGTTTCCGGAGCAGTTATTACCGTTGGGCAGTTTAGTGTATCAGATGCTGAAGCAGGTGTAGAGTTTATCGGCTCACTGTTAGTGAAAGCTGTTGCTGTTGCGACAACCTGGTACGGCGTGGTGCGGTCCTCCGTCGCCCCGCCACAGTTCTCGAAAGATACACGAAATCTGACGCTGCCTGTGCTGCCCGGGTTTAACTGGTCTAGTGTTGTGGATACACGTAGACCGTCTGCTATCGCCTCAGTATCTACAGACCACCGCTTTGTAGTAACTCTCTGGACGTTGCCGAGCACAGACGGGGCAGTTGCAAATGTGTAACCTGCGAGAATAGAGGGTACACCACCAAGTGGTATTGTAGTGATGTCTACTACGATCTCTATATCCACAAGGCAATCGCTTGTCTGATTGCAGACCTGCACGCCGATATCTGCAGCTGGGCACGACTGGGCTTGTACTACCACACGAACAAGGGACCCGCCCAGGCAACTTGCTGACTGTAACCACCTCTCCCTGGCCTCGTGGTATGTATCGCGAGCCTCCATAATAGCGGCCGCAATCACAGTATACCGCGTATGCTGACCGGCTATCGCTTCTGCCACTTCCACGTAGTCTTCGCAATCACAACAGGCGCCGCAGTCGTTACCCAGCTGTAGATGCGCATATTCCTCTGAGCTGGGCCACCCCGCTGCCGCTGTAGTTGTGCCAGCGTCTGTAGCTGGTAGATCCTCTTCAGCTACAGAGCCCGGCATGAGCTGTATTTGCGGCAGCAGTGTCCGTGGTGACGTTGTTAGTAATCGAAGCGGCTGCCTGGCGTAGTAGCAGTCGTCGGCAGCTAACAGGAATTGCCCACCCGCACCGGCAGCGATGCTGTTGATAGTTCGAATAGGCGTGCTCTCTCCCTGTGGGCAGTCCGTGTACAGCCCGAGGCCCGCCTTAGGCTCAGCATTAAAAGTCAGCACCGTTGTTCTGCGACCACCCGCAACAGGAGTGACCACCTCAGTATCTATCCGCATGTTGTAACCGTTACGCAGATGGATTGACGCGTCTGTCAGTGTGGACAACAGGGCAGATATACTGCGAACACGTCGAGGTATTCGATAAACTGTAGAGTCCTGCAAGACCGCAGACTCTGGAAAGAAGGAAGTGAAATACGGTCTAGCTGGGGGGAAGTCTGCGAACGCGGATTTTGTGTGGTGTACTATCTCGCAGACGTCCCCGTTCGGGGCTAGCCACCTGGTTATTGATAACCAATCTGTCCACTCGCGTATGCTGATATCTGCGGCGCGAGAATCGAATACCGTAGCACCTACAGCGTCTCTGATAATCACATCGCGATCATGTGCCGACTCAGGTAGGTCGTCTGCCTCTGCAGGCGCACTGCCGAACCCAGCTATCCAGTACAAGTTAAATGGCGTTACAAATTCTTCGCCCCCGTAGTCCCCTGGGTTTGTATAGCTAAGAAGTACATCTGCCAGCATGTACCGTATGTCGTTAGATGGTTTTACAAGCGGGTAATCCAAACCCGACTGAGACTGGGCGTACCATATACCCTCACCACCGTGCTCACCTGCTGGCAGGGTGGAATAACCAGCGCCAGCAAGCGAGAAGGTTCGGAAAGCCCAGCTGCGGAAGGCCCAACCTTGTAACGACCACCTTCCACTCATGTGATCTCCAAAATACTAACTCCGCGATTACCGTCCTCATCCAGTCCGGAATGCGTTACTGTGTAGGTAACACCGCCCAGTGTGACAGTGTACTCCTCATCAGCAGTGCCGGCATTCGATATAGTTCCAACCAGCTCAGACAGGATCCACCCCAGGCTGTCGTTTATAGGTTTAAGATCTACCACCGCCACTGCAATGATTGAAATCGCGTCCCCTGCCGTGACGGTAAATCCTGGTGTAGACGCCAGTGTTAAAGTCTTTGACGAGCTAACATAGTCCAGGACCCGCACCACGGCTTTCTGTGTGGCCGTCACCGCGTCGGTGATTACCACCAACTGATCATTGTAGACATCGTTGTCACCTGATCCGGCAGTCAGAACCAGGACAGTCTGGCTTGTCACGGTCGCTATCGTGGTCGATAGCATCAGCGTCGAGTCAGATCCACCGCCACCACCCAGCGTCGAGATATTTGTCACAGGTTCAACACGCAGATTGACGTACCTTGTATAAGTTCCGTCTGTCAGCTTGTACCTTGCTGTGCCCTCCGACGCCGGACGGTCTGCAGCATTGAATGCCAACGTGTACCAATATTTACCTGACTCGGTTATGAGGGACGAGATGGCACCCGTGACCGCACCATATGCCGCATAATTAAGGCTGACTTGTCCTGTAATGGTTGCCCCGGAGACTGGCCATGAGAAGCGTATGGATGCAGTGTCTGCTGTTGAGCGTTCTACCGTTCCACCGACTGATGTAGTTGCTATTGCTGCCACGTTTGCAGTCGTCGCCAGTCCGCTCTGAATCTCATTCACCGCATCTGTCGCAAGGGCAGACGCGTTGACAGCATTGGCTGCGATGCTCGCCACTTTCGCATCCGGTATTCCACTCGCAAACGTGCCAGCCGTGTCGCCAAATTGCGTCACGTCAACCTTAAGCAAATCACCGCCACCGAACAGTGCGTCGAATACATTCGCCTCAGCGACCTGAAACC